>OLOU01001183.1_pt1 | contig 18977 bp, 17 predicted proteins | sample 1672101 | NCBI WGS metagenome assembly OLOU01 (sample SAMEA3136645, study PRJEB25190) | human gut metagenome | biome: human gut; feature: human-associated habitat; material: faeces | place: Austria | collected 2013
CGTGGCTGGTGCGCTTGGCGTAGGGCTCCTTGGTGGGCACCACGCCGATGTCGTACAGGAACTTATGCCAGAAGCGGGAGTACAGCAGGTGCAGCGTGGTGTGCTCCATGCCGCCGTTGTACCAGTCCACGGGGGACCAGTAGTCCAACGCCTCCTTGCTTGCCAGTGCCTTGTCGTTGTGGGGATCCATATACCGCAGGAAGTACCAGCTGGAGCCGGCCCACTGGGGCATGGTGTCCGTCTCGCGCTTGGCCGGGCCGCCGCAGCAGGGGCAGGTGGTGTTGACCCAGTCTGTCATCTTGCTCAGGGGGCTCTCGCCGTCATCGGTGGGCTCATAGCTCTCCACCTGGGGCAGCACCAGGGGCAGCTGCTCCTCCGGCAGGGCCACCCAGCCGCACTTCTCGCAGTTCACCAGGGGGATGGGCTCGCCCCAGTAGCGCTGGCGGGAGAACACCCAGTCGCGCAGCTTGTAGTTGACCTTCTCCTTGCCGAAGCCCTGCTCCACCACATATTTCTTCATGGCAGGGATGGCCTCCTTGACGGTCATGCCATTCAGGAAGCCGGAGTTGACCATGACAGCGCTGTCGTCCTTGGCCACAAAGGCCTCCTTGGTCACATCGCCGCCGGCCACCACCTCGATGATGGGCAGGCCGAACTTCTTGGCGAACTCCCAGTCGCGCTGGTCATGGCCGGGCACGCCCATGACGATGCCGGTACCGTAGCCCATGAGGACATAGTCGGAGACGAACATGGGCAGGGGCTTGTGGGTCACCGGGTTCATGACCTCGATACCCTCCAGCCGCACGCCGGTTTTTTCCTTGTTCAGCTCGCCGCGCTCAAAGTCGGACTTATGGGCCGCTTCCTCCTGATAGGCTGCCACAGCGTCCCAGTTCTTAATGAGGGGCTGCCACTTCTTCAGCAGCGGGTGCTCGGGAGAGATGACCATATACGTGGTGCCGAACAGGGTGTCGGCACGAGTGGTATAGACCGTCACCTGGTCGCCCACATTGGTGTCGAAGGTGATCTCTGCGCCGGTGGAACGGCCGATCCAGTTGCGCTGCTGGATCTTCACGCGCTCAATATAGTCCACATCGTCCAGATCGTCGATCAGCCGCTGGGCATACTCGGTGATCTTCAGCATCCACTGGCTCTTTTCCTTGCGGATGACCTCGCTGCCGCAGCGCTCGCACACGCCGTTGACCACTTCCTCGTTAGCCAGCACGCACTTGCAGCTTGTGCACCAGTTGACGGGCATGGTGGACTTGTAGGCCAAGCCGTGCTTGAACATCTGCAGGAATATCCACTGAGTCCACTTGTAGTACTTGGGGTCGGTGGTGTCCACGCAGCGGTCCCAGTCAAAGCCGTATCCCAGCATCTTCAGCTGCTTGGTGAAATTCTCGATGTTGTTCTTCGTGACGATGGCAGGATGGATGTGGTTCTTGATGGCATAGTTCTCCGTGGGCAGACCGAAAGCATCGAAGCCGATGGGGAACAATACATTATAGCCCTGCATCCGCTTTTTGCGGGTGACGATATCCATAGCCGTAAAGGGGCGGGGATGCCCCACGTGCAGGCCCTGGCCGGAGGGATAAGGAAACTCGATCAGCCCATAGAACTTGGGCCGATTGTCACCGGTAATGGCGGCATAGGGCTTTGTCTTCTCCCAGTTGGCTTGCCACTTCTTTTCAATGGCCGCAAAATCGTAATTCATGCTCGCTTCTCCTTGTATGTGAATTTTGTTTTCCGCAAATAAAAATCCCTGGCTGCCTTACAGCAGCCAGGGACGTTATAGACGTGTTACCACCCTGCTTCCGCCGCAGATCGCTCCGCGGCGCTCCGTATCTTTCTTACGAAAGACGACGCTGTAACGGTGCGCACCCGTTCCGCCCTGTTCAGGCGAAAGGCTCAGGAGCCAGTACAACGGAACGTCTCCGCCGGCTCGCACCCACCGCCGGCTCTCTTGTGGCAGACCTGCCCCGTCTTTTTTCCTTCATCGCTTGTGGCAATATCGAAGTCTATTTTATCGCTTTTCTGCCGATTGTCAACCCCTGATTTCCGGCAAAAACGCCGAAAACCGGGAGAAATCTCAGTCGTGCTCGTCTACAATGCCGCTGATGTCCACGGGCTTGCCGTCCTGCCACAGGCGCTCCAGGCCGTAGAAGGCCCGGGCCTCTTGATTGAACACATGGATGGCGATGCAGCCGTAGTCCAGCAGGACCCACGTGCCGCCGCGATAGCCCTCCCGGTGCAGGGGCTGCTCACCGGCCTCCTCTGCCAGCAGCTTTTCCACATTGTCCACCAGCGCGTTGATCTGGGTATTGCTGGCGCCGGTGGCCAGAACGAAATAGTCCGCCAGCGTGGTCAGCTCGGCGATCTCCATCACACGGATCTCCTTGCCCTTCTTATCGGACAGGGCACGGGCGGCCAGCAGCGCCAGTTCTTTCGGTGTTTTCATGATATCCCTCTTTTCATCAGATAGTCCCGCGCGTCGCGGGTCATGTGGTGGACGGGGTTACCCATCTCCTCCATCTCATCAATGGTCATGGTCAGACCCATGAGCAGACCCCGGTCCAGGTCCTCGTATACCGTCCTTCGCAGCGCCCCCACCCCGGGAAAGTCCCGGGTGGGCTCGATATAATCCGCCAGATAGATGATCTTCTCCAGCAGCGTCATATCCGGCTTACCGGTGGTGTGGTACAGAATCGCGTTATACACATCGTCGTCCACGGCAAACACATCCCGTGCGATGGCTGCGCCGGTCTTGCTGTGCAGCAGCTTCAGTGCCTTTCTCTCCAGCTCGTCCAGCGGAATGTGATACTTCTTGCACAGCGCCAGCTGCTCGTCCATATCCAGCTTCTTGGTACAGTCGTGCAGCAGCGCGGCGATGCGCGCCTTTGTCACGTCCGCGCCGTATCGCTCCGCCAAACGCACCGCCTCCTGCTCCGTGCCCAGCACATGGGGCATCCGCTTGGGCTTGAGATAGCTCAGCGCGATGGGCCGCAGCTCCTCCGGCGTCAGGTGCGTCAGGTCCGTATGGGTACCGTACAGGTGCTCCCGCCGGATATAGCCCCACACCGGCGGCGGCAGCAGGTCCTCTCCCCCGCCCTGTGCCAGCGCGGCGCGGACCTCGGTGGAGGAAAGCTCCACCACCTGCGGATTGGGCACCACGGTCACCTGCGCGCCGAACTCCCGTTCCAGGCGCGCGCTCTGCGCGGCAAAGGCGGCGGACTCATCCTCCGCCTCCCGGCTGAAGGGCGCGATGTGGGCCATGGCCATGATCGCCTCCGGCCTGCGCCAGTTGTGCAGACTCAGAAACATATCCGACCCCATCAGCAGATACAGCGTGTCATCCGGATACTGCTCCCGCAGCGCCGCCAGCGTGTCCGCGGTATAGCTGACGCCGCTGCGGCGCAGCTCCATGTCACTGACCTCCGCCCGCTTCCCCAGCGCCGCTGTGGCCAGCACCGCCATGTCGTACCGCTGCCGCGGCGCGGCGCCGCCCTCCGGCAGCACCTTGTGGGGCGGCTGCGCGTCCGGGACCAGCACCAGCTTGTCCAGCCCCAGGACCTCCATAGCGGCCTTCGCAGCCGTCACATGACCTATATGGGGCGGGTCAAAGGTGCCGCCGTAAATACCGATGTTCATACGCTTCTCTTCGCCTTGACCAGTTCGATCTTCCGCTTGCTCTTGTCGTGCTGCATCCGGTAGAGCACGAACTTGCTGCCGATGACCTGCACCACCTCGCAGCGGGCGGCCACCGCCAGCTCCTCCGCCGCCTCCCGGGCGGTCAGCAGCGAATTCTCCAGCACCCGGCCCTTGATGAGCTCCCGGGCCTCCAGCGCGTCGTTGACCTGCTTGATCAGATTGTCGCCGATTCCGTCCTTGCCCACATGGACGATGGTGTCCAGATTGGTGGCCAGGGACCGCAGCTGCGCGCGTTGCTTGCTTGTCAGTTCCATATCATTGCTTCTCCAAATACGTTTTCAGTTCCGCGGCAAAGGCCCGCAGGGCACTGCCCCGGTGGGAAATAGCGTTCTTCTCCTCCGCCGTCAGCTGGGCGAAGGTCTTTCGCAGGGACGGCACGAAGAACACAGGGTCGTACCCAAACCCGCCGTCGCCCATAGGCGCAAAGGCAATGGTCCCGGCGCAGTCCCCCTCCGCCGTCAGCGTGTCCCCGTTGGGGAAGGCGCAGACGATGGCCGTGTGGAAATGCGCCGCCCGGTTCGTGGCGCCGCGCATATTGCTCAGCAGCAGCCGGCAGCGCTCCGGGTCACTGTCCAGCCCGCCGTACCGGGCGGAATACACCCCCGGCGCGCCCTGAAGCCAGTCCACGCACAGTCCCGAGTCATCCGCGATAGCCGGCAGGCCGCTGGCCGCCATGATGGCGTTGGCCTTCAGCGCTGCGTTCTCCGCGAAGGTGGTCCCCGTCTCCTCCACGTCGACGTCCACGCCCACGTCGGAGGGCATGACCACCTCCACGCCCAGCTCGCCCAGAATGGCCTGCATCTCGGCCAGCTTTCCCTTGTTGTGGGATGCCAGTACAAATCTCATAGTATCTCTCCCAGTATCTCCTTCTGCTTCGCCAGCAGCTCGCCGCACCCCTTGGCGCACAGCGCCACCAGTGCCTGCTGCTCGGCCACGGTAAAGGGCCGCCCCTCGCCGGTGCCCTGAATTTCGATCAGCTGTCCCTGCTCCGTCATCATGCAGTTCAGGTCCACCTGCGCCCGGCTGTCCTCGCTGTACTGCAGGTCCAGCAGGGGCACATCCTCCACGATGCCCGCCGACACACCGGTGACATAGTGCAGCAGCGGCAGCCTCTCGATCACGCCGTCGGTCACCAGCTTTTTGCAGGCCAGCGCCAGCGCCGCGAACCCGCCGGTCACGGATGCCGTCCGCGTTCCGCCGTCGCCCTGCAATACGTCGCAGTCCACGGTGATGGTCCGGGGCCCCAGGGCCGCCATATCCACCGCCGCACGCAGGCTGCGGCCGATGAGCCGCTGTATCTCCGCGCTGCGGCCGGACAGCTTCAGCTTGTCCACGTCCCGGCGGCTGCGCTCCCGGTTGGCCCGGGGCAGCATGGAATACTCCGCCGTCACCCAGCCGCAGCCCTCCGCCACATGGGGCGGTGTCTTCTCCTCCACCGAGGCGTTGCACAGCACCACCGTCTCGCCGCAGCGGATCAGCACGCTGCCCTCGGCGAATTTCGTAAAGCCGGGTGTCATCTCCACCGGGCGCAGCTGGTCAAATGCCCGTCCGTCTGCTCTCGTCATGCTGCGCCCTCCTTATATCATGTCCTGCACGAAGGCAGTCGGGTCAAAGGGCTTCAGGTCGTCGATGCCCTCGCCCACACCCACAAACTTTACCGGCACACCCAGCTCCTGGGCGATGGCGATGACGATGCCGCCCTTGGCGGTACCATCCAGCTTCGTCAGGATAATACCCGTCAACCCTGCCGTCTCCTTGAAGGTCCGTGCCTGGATCAGTCCGTTCTGCCCGGTGGTGGCGTCCAGCACCAGCAGCGTCTCGCAGCTGGAATTGGGGCATTCCCGGTCGATGATCTTCCGCAGCTTGGCCAGCTCGTTCATCAGGTTCTGTTTGTTGTGCAGCCGTCCGGCGGTGTCGCACAGCACCACGTCCACGCTCCGTGCCTTGGCCGCCTGCAAAGCATCAAACAGTACCGCGCCGGGATCCGCGCCCTCATGCTGCCGCACGATATCCACACCGGCGCGGCCCGCCCAGATCTCCAGCTGGTCGGCAGCCGCCGCACGGAACGTATCGCCGGCGCACAGCAGGACCTTTTTGCCCTGATCCTTCAGCTGCTTGGCCAGCTTGCCGATAGATGTGGTCTTGCCCACGCCGTTGACGCCGATGACCAGCACCACGGCGGGCTTGCCCTCCAGCACCAACGCGCTGTCACCCACCTCCAGCTTGCTCTTCAGGATGTCCCGCAGGGCGTCCTTTACCTCGTCCATCCGGCCGATAAAGCGTTCCTTCACCCGCTTCCGCAGCTGGGCCACGGTATCAGCGGCGGTATCAGCGCCTACATCGGCCAGGATCAGCGCTTCCTCCAGTCCGTCGTAGAACTCGTCGTTCAGGTCGTCGAAGGTGGGAACGGCGGTGAACGCCTCCTTAAGTATTTGAAATAAGCCCATTGCCATAACAAGCCCTCCTTATTTGATGTGCAGCTCCTTGGCCATATCGTTGAGATTGATGGTCAGTATCCGGCTGACGCCCTTTTCCTGCATGGTCACGCCATACAGCACGTCCGCCTCCTCCATGGTGCCCCGCCGGTGGGTGATGACGATAAACTGTGTCTTTCCGGCGATCCGCCGCATATACCGGGCGTAGCGCACCACATTGGCCTCGTCCAGCGCCGCCTCGATCTCGTCCATCACGCAGAACGGCGTGGGATGTACTTTCAGAATGGCAAAGTACAGCGCGATGGCCACAAAGGCCTTCTCACCGCCGGACAGCAGCGTGATGGTCTTCAGCTGTTTGCCGGGGGGCTGCACCTTGATCTCGATGCCGCAGTTGAGGATATCGCTCTCGTCCTCCAGCTCCAGCCGGGCCTTGCCGCCGCCGAACAGCTCCAGAAACGTCTCCTGGAAGCTCTCGTTCAGCAGCTGGAACTGCTCGGCAAAAATGCTGGTCATCTGCTGGGTGATCTGGTCGATAATGCCCAGCAGCTCCTCCTTGGCCTGCTCCACATCGCTGCGCTGCTCGGACAGATAGGTGTACCGGGTGTTCACCCGGTCGAACTCCTCGATGGCGCCGATGTTGGGCGTACCCAGCGCCTTGATCTCCCGGTTCAGTTCGGCAATGCGCCGGGTAGCCTTGGGCACGCTCTCCAGCTCGATACGCTGCTCCATGGCGTCGCTGTGGCTCAGCTCGTAGCGCTCCCACAGCTTCTCCAGGATCTGGCTCTCCTCCATGCCGCTGTTTTCCAGCTTCTGCTGCAATTTGTTGTACGCCTGCATGGTCTGCAAAAGCGTATCGTTGCAGGCGCGGCTGTCGCGGCCGTTCTGGTCACGCTGCTGCTCCAGCGCCAGTTTGGCCTGGGCCAGATCCTCCAGCCGCTGCCGCAGCTGTATCACACGGGCGTTCTTCTCCTCCAGCGCCGCCTGATGGCCCGCCATATCGGCCAGCGCCTTCTCGTTGGCCTGCCGGTACTCCTGCACCCGCCGGTCGCGCTCAGCGCGGTCGGATACCATATCCGCCTGCAAGCCCCGCAGGTCCTCCACGCTACGCAGAACGCTGTCCTTCTCCGCGCTCAGTGCCGCCTGATCGGCCTTCTTGTCGCTGACGGCCTGGGCCAGTTGGTTGGTCTGCTCCGTCAGATCGGTCTGGCCGGCCAGCTTGTCCCGCATCTCCTGCCGCAGCGCGGCCGCGCGGTCCTCTGCCGCAGTGATGTCCGCCTGTATCCCGGCCATGCGCCCGCGGCCGTCCGTCTCCCGGCGGTCCAGGCCGGACAACTCCTGCTCCATAGTCTCGCAGCTCAGGCGCAGGCTCTCCAACAGGAGGTCATAGTGGTCCTGCCGTCCCTGTAAGGTCAGCACCTCGTCCGCCGCCTTGCGCTGCTGGTCCTTGGCCACCTGCAATTCATACTCAGCCTTCTGCAGCTCCCTCTGGGCCGCCTCGGCCTGCTGCGCGGCCTCGTTCAGCTTACCGTGCAGGGCGCCCTGTGCCGCCTTCAGCCGTTCCAGCTCATTGGCCCGGGACAGCACGCCGGAGGATCGGCTGGCGGAGCCGCCGGTCATGGAGCCGCCCCGGTTGATGATCTGTCCGTCCAGCGTCACGATGCGGAAGGCATTGCGGAACTTACGCGCCATGGCGATACCGCTGTCCAGGTCCTCCACTACCACCGTCCGGCCCAGCAGATTTTTAAAAATATGGTCGTATCGCGCGTCGTACCGCACCAGACGGCTGGCGATTCCCACAAAGCCGTATTCTCCCGCCGCGTTCTCCCGCAGCTCGTCGCCCCGGATGGCCGTCAGCGGCAGGAAGGTAGCGCGGCCGCCGTCCCGCTGCTTCAGGAACTGGATGGCCGCCTTGGCGTCCTCCTCCCGTTCCACCACAATGTTCTGCAGCGCCGCGCCCAGCGCCGTCTCCAGCGCCACGGCATAGGCCTGCTCTGTGGTCATCAGTCCGGCCACCGGCCCGTGAATGCCCCGCAGCGTGTTTTTCTCCGCCGCCTGCATCACGGTCTTTACCGCCTTGTTGAAGCCCTCATACTCCTTCTCCATCTCCGTCAGCAGACGGATACGGTCCTCCTGGGCGTTCACCTGCCGGGTCAGCTCCTGCTTGATGTTCTGGGCGCTCTCCGCCTTCTGGCGGCGGCTGTCCATCCGCAGGCTGTGACCCTGAATGATATTCTCCGCCGCCTGGGCCTCCTCCCTGGCATCGTTCAGCGCCCGGCGATTGGTCTTTGCGTCCTTTTCGCTCTCCTCCAGCTTGCGCTGCGCCTCGGCCAGCTCCTGCCGCACCGTAATCCGCCGCTGTCCGGCCTCGTCCAGGCCCGCCTGCAGGGCGGACAGCGCGGCGCGCCCGTCTGCGGCCTCGGCCACAGCAATGGCCTCCTGCGCCCGCAGGGCCTCGGCCTCGTCCGCCGCGCCCTTTGCACTGTCAGCCAGCGCCTGCGCCCGAGAGAGCAGCTCACTCAGCGCCGTCTCCAATACCGCCGCGTCGCGGTCGATGTCCGCGATACGCGCCAGCTGTCCGTCGATCTGTCCCTGTAAATTCTCCCGCCGCTGGTCTGTGCTGGTCAGTTCCTGTTCCAGCCGGCGCAGAGACTCGTTGTTGTGCTCCACAGAGGTCTGCAGCACCGCGATGGCCGCAGACTCCTCGCCGGCGGCGGACTCCGCCTCGGTCACCTGACCGCGCAGCGCGTCAGCCGCCACGTCGTTCTTCCGCATCTCCTCGGTAAAACGCTCTCCCTGGGCGTAGGCCTCGTCCAGCGCCGCCTGGGCCTGGTCACAGGCCTCCTTGGCCTGAGCCGTATCGCTCTCCAGCTTCAGCTTGGCAGTCCGCAGGTTTTGCAGCTGCTCCAGCCACACGGAGATCTCCAGCACCCGCAGCTCATCCCGCAGCACCAGATACTTCTTCGCCGTCTCCGCCTGCGCCCGCAGTGGCTCCACCTGCAATTCCAGCTCGGCGATCTTGTCGTTGATACGCACCAGGTTTTCCTCGGTGCGCTCCAGCTTGCGCTCGGACTCCTCCTTGCGGTGCCGGTATTTGCTGATACCGGCGGCCTCCTCGAATATCTCCCGGCGCTCGCCGCTTTTCACGGACAGTATCTCGTCGATCTTGCCCTGTCCGATAATGGAATAGCCCTCCCGGCCCATACCGGTGTCCATGAACAGCTCGTTCACGTCCTTCAGCCGCACGGACTGCTTATTGATATAGTACTCCGACTCACCGCTGCGGTAATACCGCCGTGTCACGGCCACCTCTGCCTCCTCCCGGGTAGGGAAGATATGCTCGGTGTTGTCGATGACCAGCGTCACCTGGGCAAAACCCATCTGGTTCCGCTTCTCCGTACCGCCGAAGATCACGTCCTCCATCTTGGCACCGCGGAGCTGGCGGCTGTTCTGCTCGCCCATGACCCAGCGTATGGCGTCGGAGATGTTGGACTTGCCGGACCCGTTTGGTCCCACGATAGCGGTGATGTCCTCGCCGAAATTCAATACCGTCTTGTCGGGGAAGCTTTTGAACCCCTGTATCTCAAGTGCTTTTAAGTACAACTGCGTCACCTCTTATACTTTGGCATACCTTAACTAAGATAGTATACTATGGAAGTCCCCGTTTTTCAAGAAAAACCGCGCGCCGGCATGAAAAAAGCGGAGAGCCCCCGCCCTCCGCCAATGTCTATCCATGCCGCCGTTCGATCTGTCCGTACAGTGCCTCCAGCGCGTCGCCCAGTGTACCGATCCGATCGATGATACCCTCTGCCACCGCCTGCTCGCCGTACAGCACCGTCCCCACGTCATTGGCCATGTCGCCGCTGGAGAGCATCAGCTCCCGGAACCGTTCCGCGGTCACGCGGCTGTTGGCCGCCACAAACTGGATAATGCGCTCCTGGAGGCGTTCAAAATACCTGTACGTCTCCGGCGCGGCAATGACCGTCCCGGACATCCTCACCGGGTGCACCGTCATGGACGCCGTGGGCGCGATGAACGTCTCCTTCCCGCACACCGCCAGCGGTACGCCGATGGAGTGCCCGCCGCCCAGCACCAGCGTCACCACCGGCTTCGTCATGCCCGCTGCCAGCTCCGCGATGGCCAGTCCCGCCTCGATGTCGCCGCCCACGGTGTTCAGAAGCAGCAGCACCCCGTCCACCTGTTCGTTCTGCTCCAGCGCCGCCAGCAGCGGCAGCACGTGCTCGTACTTCGTGCTCTTCAGATTGTCCGGCAGCAGCGTGTGTCCCTCCACCTGCCCCACGATGGTCAGGCAGTGTATCGTCCCCCGGCTGTTTTTCACCACAGTGCTGCCCATATCAATGATCGGCTGTACCGGCACCGCCGCTTTCTCCTCGTTCTTTTCCCGGTTTTCGTCGTTGCTCATATCCGCGCCTCCTTTTTGCCGTAGCTTGCGCGGATACCGCCTCTTTCATGCAAAAAGAGCGCCTCCCGGCGCTCTTTTTCGTTATTCGTTATCTTCTGTTGTGGGGATACCAGATCTTCTGCTTCTCCGCCTCGCGGATCAGTTCCTCCCGGAAGTCCGGGTGCGCGATGGAGATCAGCTTCTCCGCGCGCTCCCACACCGTCAGTCCCTTCAGGCACACGCAGCCGTACTCCGTCACCACGTACATGGTGTTCACGCGGGTATCCGTCACCACGGAACCGTTCTGCAGGGTAGGCCGTATGCGGGAATGCAGCGTGCCGTCCTTGTCCGCGTGGGTGGAACTGAGACAGATAAAGCTCTTGCCGCCCTTGGACAGATACGCACCCAGCACAAAGTCCTGCTGTCCGCCGGCGCCGCTGATCTGCTTGGTGCCCGCCGTCTCACCGTTCACCTGCCCGTACAGGTCCACATCCACCGCGTTGTTGATGGAGACAAAGTTGTCGATGGCCGCGATGGTGCGGATGTCGTTGGTGTAGCTGATGGGCGCGGCCATGCACGCCGGGTTGTCGTCCAGATAGTCGTACAGCTTCTGGGTACCGGCGGCAAAGGCGAACACCTGCCGGCCCCGGTCGATGTTCTTCTTCATGCACGTGACCTTCCCCGCCATCGCCAGATCCACATAGGCGTCCACATACATCTCCGTGTGTACGCCCAGATCCTTCAGGTCGGACTCGCACAGCATAGCACCCACGGTGTTGGGCATACCGCCGATGCCCAGCTGCAAGCAGGCACCGTCGGGTATCTGCTCCACGATCAGCTTCGCCACCGCCCGGTCCACCTCCGTAGCCGTGCCGCTGGGCTGGATGCCCATGGGGTCGTTGCGCCCCTCCACGATCATGTCCACCTCGCTGACATGGATGCAGTTGTCAAAGCCGCCCAGGCACCGGGGCATATTCTCGTTGACCTCCACGATGACCACCTTGGCCATCTCGCACACCGCCTTCACATGCGAAGCCGACAGTCCGAAGTTGAAGTACCCGTGCTTGTCCATCGGGGCCACCTGGAACATGGCCACGTCCGGCGGCGTGATGTGGTCGTAGTAGTACCGGGGCAGCTCGGAGTACCGCATGGGCTCGTGGAACCCGGCGCCGCTGGCGATATGATGGCGCTCCACGCTGCTCATGTGGTGAGAGTTGAAGATGATGTGATGCACCGGGTCCTCGATGTCGAAGATCGCCGGCTTCCACAGGCTAATACCTCCCCGGACCTTCACATCCTCCAGCTCCGGTGCACGGCGGGCCAGCGCCTCGTCCAGCACCCGGGGATGAATGGCGCAGAAGCCATAGTCCACCCAATCACCGGACTTGATGACCTTCACCGCCTCGTCCGCGGTGGTCAGTTTCTGCTTGTACAGCGCCTGAAAATCAGCAAAAGCCATGTCCTGTTCCTCCCTGTTCTTTCCTATCCCTTCCGACGAAGGCTGAATTTTCTAATTGTTAATTTTACCACAATGCAGCCCGCGGGGAAATTGACGAAACCTACAAGAATTCCCGGGAATGCTTGTGCAAAAATGAACAGGTCCGGCATGGATATCATCCGCTCAGCTCCTCTACCTCCTCCGACATGATCACCCGTATCTCGTTGACCGCCGTGTCGTTGTTTTTTTCGCTCTGACACATCTTTGCCGCTGTCCCCACCAGCGCCTGCAGGATACCTCCCAGCTCCTTGACCTCCTTCAGGCTGCCCTCTCCGCTTTCCAGCCGTTCCGTAGCCCCGGCAGCCGCCGTCTCCAGCAGCTTTGCCGTGGCCATCAGGCATCGCCGGAGTATCTGCTTTTCCGCCTCCTCCCGACCGATCTGCCACTGCCCCTTGATCGCATGTCGCCACACCGTCTGTGTGCACACATGGTACTCCCTTGCCAATCGCTGATAGGTATACATTCCCGACTCATACTTACGCCTTACCTCTCCCCAGTTCACGTCTGCTCTTTTCATATGCGCTCCCCCCTTCCTGCGATCCGGTTCTGCCCCTATGCCAAAAAACCGGGAGAGTTGCCCACAAACAGGCAACCCTCCCAAAATTATTTTTCTTTTCCCCCGCTTCATCCCCCGTCCCTTTCGTACGGCACGCTTCTCCCATCGTCCCGCTCTTTCGCGACCCGAGATCGCTCTTACTTTGCCTTGAACTCTATCCACTCATTGTCCATAAGGACAACTACCAAGTCTTCCTCAATAACAGCATACGGAGTCCCCAGGTCTCTGTTGAAGTTTGCCTCACCATCTTTTCGGGGAACGCCATCCTCCGCATACGACGTGGTGTACTGAATAACACTCTCGTCTACTTCAACGGGAACAGCATTATCGGTCGAATAGTAATTTATCCCATTTACCATTATCGTCGCAGGATAGTCCCCAACATTCGACTTTCCGCAGCCCGCCATAGCAACAACGCAAACCAACGCTAACACTGATGCCATCAACTTTTTCATACGATCACGCTCCCCCTGTCAAATTCCAATTGATCCGTTCTATCTTCAGCACAATGCTCTTAAATTCTCTTGCCCACCTCGATTGTACCATGCCTCTCCGCAAGGTCGCAAGATATTTTCCCCTGCACGCCATTGTGAAAACAACCAAAAACACCTCCGCTGCCTGTGGGGCAGCGGAGGTGTTTTACGATCTAATTACTCCTCGTCGGCGTCCTCGTCAGCGGCGGGAGCCAGCAGCGCGCGGATGGACAGGGAGATCTTCTGCTTCTCCTCGTCGATGGCGGTGATCTTGGCATCCACCATCTCGCCCTCGGTCAGCACGTCGCCGGGCTTCTCGATGCGGCGATCCGCGATCTGGGAGATGTGGATCAGGCCGTCCACACCGGGCACGACCTCGGCGAACGCGCCGAAGGTCATCAGCTTCACGATACGCACGTTGGCCACATCGCCCACGTGGTAGGTAGCCATGAACTTATCCCAGGGGTTCATGCTGCGGTCCTTCACACCCAGGGAGATCTTGTGCTTCTCGGGATCGAAGGAGATAACGTACACGTCCAGGGTATCGCCCACGGAGACGACCTCGGCGGGGTTCTTGATACGGCTCCAGGACAGCTCGGAGATATGTACCATACCATCCACGCCGCCGATGTCCACGAACACACCGTAGGAAGTCATGGACTTCACGGTGCCGGTGTAGTGCTTGCCGACCTCGATGTTGTTCCAGATCTCCGCCTGGGCGGCCTGACGGGCCTCATAGGTCACGGCCTTGATGGAGCCGACGACGCGGCGGCGGGCACGGTTGACCTCGGTGATCCGCAGGGACACGGTCTGGCCGATCATGGTGCTCAGCTCAGCGCCGCGGGGCAGACCGGACTGGGAAGCGGGCACAAACACGCGCACGCCCTTGACATTAACGACGATACCGCCCTTGTTCTCCTCGGTGACTTTACCTTCGAGAGTGGTCTTGTCCTCGCGGGCCTTCTCGATATCCTCCCAGACCTTGACAGCGTCCAGACGCTTCTTGGACAGCATGGCATAACCCTCCACGTCGTTGACGCGGATGATATAGGTCTCGATCTCGTCGCCGACCTTGACGACGTCCTCAGGCTTCACATTGGGATCTGCGGACAGCTCGTCCACAGAGATATAGCCCGCCTGCTTGCAGCCCAGATCGACCTGCACCTCGGTGGGGCCGATCGCCGTTACAATACCGGTTACCTTCTCTCCTGTATTCAAAGTCTTAAAAGATTTTTCCAGCATTTCCTCGAAGCTCTCTTCCGTAGCTTCCATGTTCTTGATCTCTTCGCTCATCGTTGCATATACCTCCTTAATGATGCCCGCAGGCGTGGACGCGCCGGCTGTAAGCCCCGCCACAGAACATCCGTTAAGGGACCCGACCCGCAGCTCCTCCGGCCCTTCGATCTGATAGACCCGGGCGCAGCGTGTGCTGCAGATCTCCGCTAAATGTCTGGTGTTGGCACTTTTACGATCTCCGACCACGACCATAACGTCCGCCCGTCCGGCGATATCCGCCGCCTCGGATTGACGTTTTTGCGTAGCATCACATATTGTATCAAAGATTTCGGCGTTTGTACACTGTTTTTTTAAAAATTTTACACACTCTTCCCATATCGAACGAATACAGGTCGTCTGTGCGGTAACCAGCAAATCCATGTCCTTCCGCGCCGGGTCCGCCGCCACCCAATCAGCCAGCTCTGCCGTGTTTTCCAGCACCACGCTGCGCTCACAGCGGCTTGCGGCGGCCATCACCTCCGGATGGTGCGCTTCTCCGATAATGATGGGTGTCCGGCCTGCACGGGCTGCCCGTTCCACCAGCCGGTGGATCCGCAGCACATGGGGACAGGTGGCATCCATGATCTGTGCGCCCCGCTCCTCCAGCAGCCGCAAAGCCTCCCGTGTCTCGCCGTGGGCACGGATGATCACCGTCTCTCCCGGCCGCACCTGCTGAGGGCTGTCCGCCTGCCGCGCGCCCAACGCCTCCAGCGCTGTGATGACCCGGTCATTGTGTATGATACTGCCCAGCATGACGCAGCCGCCCTCCCGGGCAGCCGCCTCCGCCATGTGCACGGCCCGTTCCACGCCGTAGCAGAACCCCGCCGTCTTCGCCAGTATCACCTGCATTCGATCCCTCCCAGGGCATAGGCCCGCCGCATGACCTCATGGGCGTTGGCAGTATATTCCTCCGCCGTACCCTTGCGGCCGGTGTACTCCGGCTCGAAGGGTTCGCCGATTATGATGGGCGTCTTGCGGAATATGCGCTTCTTCGTGCCGATATATACCGGCGCCAGCTTCACGCCGGCACGGATGGCCATCATGCCCGCGCCGGACTTGACATCCGCCTGTCCCGGTGTCTTCACCCGTGTTCCCTCCGGAAACAGGAACAGGTTCCACCCGTCCCGCAGGCTCTGTATGGCGGTCTTCACCGCCCCAATGTCACTGTTGCCCCGATCCACCGGAAACACACCGATTGCCCGCAGGAATCCACCCACGATGGGGATGGAGAACAACTGCTTCTTAGCCATGATCCGCACGTTGAACCGCTGGGGCATGGACAGCACGAATAGGATGGGGTCCCAGGCGCTGGAGTGGTTGGCGCACAGCAGCACCGGTTCTCCGCCCTCCAGATGCTCCGTTCCCCGCAGGTCCACCGGCAGAAAAAGCAGCACCAGCGGGCGCAGCACCCGCCACGCCGCCGCGTAAAACTTATTTCTCACGATGCCACACGCCCCCGTATCACATCCAGCAGCAGCTCCAGGCTGGCCGCGAAGTCCATGTCCGTGTTGTCGATCATAATGGCATCATCCGCCGGCCGCAGCGGCGCCGCCGCCCGGTGGGTATCGTTATAATCCCGCTGCTCCATATCCCGCAGCACCTCGTCAAAGGGCTTCGGCGTGCCCCGCTGCTCCAGCTCCAAAAACCGCCGCCGCGCCCGCGTCTCCACATCCGCGCACAGAAACACCTTCACCTCCGCGTCCGGCAGCACCACGGTCCCGATGTCACGTCCGTCCATGATGACGCTGTGCTCCCGCGCCAGAGACCGCTGCAGCTCCATCAGGAACGCCCGCACCTCCGGTATGGCCGACACGTCTGAGGCGTACTTCGATATCATCGGCAGGCGTATCTCCTTCGTCACGTCCTCGCCGTTGAGATACATCCGCTGCAGACCCTCCTCGTCATACCGCAGGGCCACAGTGATCTCCGGCAGCGCCGCGATCACCGCCGGCGCGTCCGTTGGCGCGATGTCGTGCCGATACATATACACGCCGATGGTCCGATAGATGGCCCCGGTGTCCACATATAAGATATGCAGCGCCTCCGCCGCCGCCCGGGCCAGCGTGCTCTTCCCCGCGCCGGACGGCCCATCGATGGCCACTGCGTACTGTCTCTCCGTCATGTCATTTCCTCGCTTTCTGCGGCACTCAGCCCCGCCAGATACCCCGTCGCCCATGCGATCTGTAAATTAAAGCCCCCCGTATAGGCGTCCACGTCCAGCACCTCGCCGGCAAAAAACAATCCCCCCACCCGCTTCGACGCCATGGTGTTTGGCGTTACCTCTCCCACCTTCACGCCGCCGGCGGTGACGATTGCCTCACTGACGGGCCGCGGCCCGGTAAGCTCCAGCGTAAAGTGCTTCAGCACCTGCACCAGTGCCCGGCGCTGTTCCTTTGTCAGGCTGTTGGCCTTTTCGCTTCCGGTCAGCCCCGCCCGGCGCAGCACCACCGGCGCCATGCTGTGGGGCACCAGCCCCGCGGCGATGGTCCCCATCTCCCGGTTGGGATTTTCTCCGATATCCCGCAGCACCCGCGCGTCCAGCTTCTGCTCGTCCAGCGCCGGCTTCAGGTCGATCTCTATCGTATAGTGCTCCCCCTCCCAGCGCCGCAGATGGGCGCTGGCGGACAGCACCAGCGGTCCGGACACCCCGAAGTGGGTAAACAGCAGCTCGCCGAAATCCCGGAACACCGCCTTTTTCTTCCCGTTGTATACCGTCACTGCCACGTTCCGCAGGCTCAGGCCCTGCATAGCCGGACAGTCCTCGCCCGCGCACACCAGCGGCACCAGAGAGCCCCGCAGCGGCACAATGGTGTGTCCCAGCGTCTCCGCTATGCGGTAGCCATCCCCCGTGGACCCGGTGCCGGGATAGGACACCCCGCCTGTGGCCAGGATGACCGCCTGCGCGGGGTACGTCCCCTTCTCTCCGGTCACGGCGCATACCGCGCCATCCGCCGTCTCCACCGCTGCGGCCCGGTCACGGACCCACCGCACCTTCCGGCGCTTCAGCTCCCGTTCCAGCGCGTTGGTGATGTCGAAGGCACTGTCAGACACCGGAAACACCCGGTTTCCCCGTTCCACCTTCAGCGACACGCCCAGCGCCTCGAAAAACGCCATGGTGTCCCGCGGCGTGAACCGTGTCAGCGCACCGTACAAAAATCGCCCATTACCGGGAATGCTGGCAAGCAGCGTCTCCCGGTCACAGTCATTGGTCACATTGCACCGGCCCTTGCCGGTGATATTCACCTTCTTGCCCAGCCGTTCGTTGGGCTCCAGCAGCGTCACCGCCGCGCCCTGCCGGGCCGCGGTGATGGCCGCCATCAGACCGGCGGCGCCGCCGCCGATCACCACGATCTCCTTCGCCATGTCACTCGTCATCTTTCCCGAAAATACTGTACCTAGACCACACCTGCTCCATATCCGCCAGCGTGGCGGACAGGTCATCCCGCCGCTGCTGCCCCACCGCCAGGATCAGCGCGTTCAGCAGGCTCAGCGGCGCAGCCATGGAGTCCACGAAGGAGATCATGTCGCAGGGCGCCAGCAGCGATACCGCCGCCATGCCGTACAGCGGAGACAGTGCCGAATCGGTGATCGCCACCACCTCCGCGCCCCGCCGGCAGGCAAACTCCACCGCGTGGATAGCCATCTTGGAGTACCGCGGGAAGGATATTCCCACCAGCACGTCGCCCCTGCCGATGTGGGCCAGCTGCTCATAGATCTCACCGGCGGCGCTGGACTGCACCAGCGTCACGTTCTTGAAGATCAGGTGCAGGTAGAAGTTCAGATACCCCGCCAGAAATGAGGAGGACCGCACACCCAGGATATAGATGTGCTCCGCCCCCAGCAGCTTGTCCACCGCCCGGCTGAAGGCATCCCGGTCCAACTGCTCGATGACATTGTGTATGCTGTTCATATCCCGCTGCATCACACTGCCCAGAATGTCCGCGCCGGACATCTGATCCCGCGATACCTGTATCCGCTGGATGGAGGTCAGCTTACCCCGTATCAGCTCCTGCAGGGCCTTCTGCATCTCCGGATAGCCGTCGTAGCCCAGCTGCGCGGCAAAGCGCACCACCGTGGACTCACTGACGGAGGCCGTCTCGCCCAGCCGCGCGGCGGTCATAAACGCCGCGCGGTCATAATTGTCCAGTATAAACGCTGCGATGCGCTTCTGTCCCTTCGAAAAGGTATCCATCCCGGCCCGGATGGTCTGTAGCACGTTTTCATTCATGTTGATGGCTTCCTTTGATAGATTGCAGCTCCTCCGCTGTCAGATACCGCCACTTTCCCGGCGGCAGGTCACCCAGGGCGATACTGCCCTCCGCCACCCGGCACAGCCGGGTCACGGTCAGCCCTGCGGCGGCACACATCCGCCGGATCTGCCGCTTCTTACCCTGGTGGATCACCACCCGGTATTTCGCCGTACCATCCTTCTGATACAGCTCCGTCACCGCCGCCGGCACGATGGGCTGTCCGTCCAGTCTGTCCACCGCCGACAGCTGCCGTGCGCTGTCCTCTGCCGCGCCGGTGACCGTGACGATATACGTCTTGTCCACCTGGTGGCTGGGGTGCAGCAGCGCATGGGTCAGCGCCCCGTCGTTTGTAAACAGCAGTAATCCCTCCGAGTCCAGGTCCAGCC
>OLOU01001187.1_pt1 | contig 18916 bp, 18 predicted proteins | sample 1672101 | NCBI WGS metagenome assembly OLOU01 (sample SAMEA3136645, study PRJEB25190) | human gut metagenome | biome: human gut; feature: human-associated habitat; material: faeces | place: Austria | collected 2013
ATTGCATCCGTCATCTCGGAGTTGACGGAGTCGTCGGCAGACCACTCACCGTCGTCGTTGCAGGTGTACTTGAAGATAACCGTGGTCTTCCTGGGCTCGGTGGCCTTGGTCACATCGACCATAACCTGACCGGCCATCTTGTACAGCTCGCCATCGGAAGGCATCGAATCGAGCGCGGCGACCTTCTCCTGGTACTGGGTGGCAAAATCCTCAACGATCTGGTTCATGGACTTGCAGGTAATGGTGACCTCGGCAGTCGCGGTGCCCTTGTCCTCATCGACCGTCACGTCGCCGATCTTGTAGTCAAAGCCCTCGAGATAGCTCTTGGCGTACTCCTTGGGATCGATGCCCAGCTGCTCGAACTCGTCGCCCGAAGCCTCTTCCAGGCCGGCGAGGAAGTCGTCGCCACCGTTCTTGACCTCGTCAAACTGCGTCGTAAGATCCTCGGTGATAAGCTCCTCAACCGAAGGGCCTCCGCAGCCGGAAAGCACAACCACGCACGCGACCAGAACAGCCATCAGGGGCGCAAGCAGCAGCTTCTTCTTCATGACATTCCTCCTTCATTGAGAATCCAGCAATACCTAATAATAAGCTACCTGTTAAGAGTAAACCTAATTCCTTAATAGTCTTACTAGACATGTCACCTGTTTTCACTGGTTCTTTTTCTACTACCTGTGGTTCATTATTTCCACCATCAAGTTCAATACTTGTACTTAACGCAAATACATTATGACAATTCATTAATACCATCACACTACAACATAACACCATTAATACTCTTTTCATTCTCATCACTTCCCTTTGACTATAACAATTATAGTAATAGTAGAAGTAATTCACTTGCATATTCCAGTTAAGTGTTTGTAAAGAAAGCAGTCTTAAAAGAAAGAATGTATCTTATTGTACAAAATACAGATGATATTCATTTAATATTTAATTTGATTTTCTTTCCCAAAATGTTCTAATGGAGAGGAAGAAAAGGTCGATATGGAGACCTAAAACCTGCAAAGGAACTCCTTGGAGTTCTTTTTTTATTGCAAAAAAAATCCCTCTATAAGGGACCATATCAATTATTAAATAAGTCTTTTTATGATGAGTTAGTTTATTTACCAAATTAATCCAAGTGAGTTTGTTTATTTTGTAGAATAATTAGTTTATTTCATCAATTAAACTAAATGAGTTTGCTTATTTTATCTAATATTTAGTTTATTTACTGTTTTAACATCATACAGTTATGTTATTTTGGTGAAAGTTTATGTTATTTTTCATTCATTTATCTAATTTGATCATTATTACATAAATCATTTATGTTATTTTGGTGAAAATTTATGTAAATTTGACGATTTTTATCTAATTTCATTGTTTTTGATCAATTACATAAAAGAAGTTATGTAATTTTTTGAACATTTCATTTCTCTATCTTAAGAAAACTTAAGTACATTACAATATATTCTATTAGTATAATGAGATAAACGGAGGGAATGACCATGAACAAGACTCTTACATTCAGATTTGCGAAACGTAGTGATACAGCACTCATTCTTCAATTTATTAAAGAATTAGCTGATTATGAAAAAATGCTAGATGAAGTAGTTGCTTTGTGCTTCCTGTATGGATATTTGATAAGCAGAAAGCAGAAGTGATCTTTGCGGTAGTAGATAATAAAGAAATAGGTTTTGCCTTATTCTTCCATAACTTCTCTACATTCCTAGGACGTTCTGGTATTTATCTAGAAGATTTATATGTAAAGCCAGAATATCGCGGGAATGGTTATGGTAAAGCAATTCTTAAGAAGCTCGCTTCTATTGCAGTAGAACGTGGCTGTGGACGTTTAGAATGGTGGTGTCTAGACTGGAATAAGCCTAGTATTGATTTCTATTTATCTCTTGGTGCCAAGCCTATGTCCGATTGGACAGTATATAGAATTACTGGAGATACTCTAAAAGAACTTGCAGACTAAAGGAGATGTTCCTATGAATAAGAAAACGATTATATCTATCATATTTGCCTGTATGATTATTGTAAGTGGTGTAATGTATTGGAATTATTCTAAAGACTATAATCATGTAATCAAAGATAACTGGAATGTTTCTATTCCTTCAGATTCTCATTATTCAGAAGTTTACAGCAAAGATGCTGAATCAAGTTTTAATGGAGATGGTGTCCGTTATCATGTTTTTACTTATGAGAATGAAAAGCCTATTAAAAAGATGTTCTCATGGAAAAAGGGTCAAGGAGAAACCATCTATGATGGCAACTATATAGATGCAACAAATAAGTGGTTAGATGAAATTAATGTACTTGCAATAAGTCGTCCTCAACACGCAGATTGTGTATATTGGTATAATTCACATGAAGACCATAGTGAAATAATCATATTATGGAATAAGAGAGAAAAGAGACTCTATATAGTGGAGTCATTTATGTAGAAAGAACCTGTTCAAATGAGCAGGTTCTTTTACAGTTCGTATTTATTTGCAATCCTTTCAAGTACTTCATCAGCATCTATAATGTTACCTTCGTTAGACTGTTTTCTTGAAAGAATCATTAAGTGTATAATGTTTCATGCTAAAAGAGATATCCTCCACAGCACTATTTTCAAATATAATATAATAATATTTTCATATAACATCTGCTTAATGGATCCTATTCAGTGCTATACTGTTAACAAGCGATAGTAAGGAGGCATAAGTTATGGATAAAGTATTAGAATGGGCAAAAGAATTACAGAGCCTTGCACAAGCAGGACTTTTCTATGGGCACGATGTATTTGATAAAGAGCGTTATCAGCGTATAAGAGAGATTGCAGCAGAAATGATGTTAACAAGAACAGATATACCAGCCGAAAAAATTCATGGATTATTCTGTAATGATGTAGGCTATCAAACGCCAAAAGTAGACACTCGTGCAGCTATATTCAAGGATGGAAAGATTCTTCTTGTAAAAGAAAAAGGGCAATGGTCTGTTCCTGGAGGATGGTGTGAATTTAATCTTTCTCCTGCTGATAATGTAGTGAAAGAAACTAAAGAAGAAGCAGGATTGGATGTCTGTGTTAAAAAGGTTATATCTGTACAAGATAGAGATAAGCATAACCTTCCACCTTATGCTTATGGTGTTGTAAAGATCTTCTACTTATGTGAAGTACTAGGTGGAGAGTTTATTGAAAATATAGAAACAACTGAAAGTAGATATTTTTCTAAAGAAGAACTTCCAGAATTAGCTGAACATAAATGTAACAAAGAACAAATACTGATGTGTTTTGACGCTTATCAATCTGATCATTGGACAGTAACTTTTGATTAGAAATTATATCTTTCAAATTAACACCACTAAAAAATGCAACGTTAGATTTCTAACATTGCATTTTTCAAATATCTACATTTAGAACTTTAAGCGTTATTACTAATAAACAAAAATCACTTATTCTACCGCATCTTTACGTACATAGTGTGATGCACGCCCTTTACCTTTACGTATAATAGCACCTTCTTCTACAAGTTTCTTTAACGCAGACTCTACCGAAGAACTACCTAGACTTGGACAGTTTTCCATTGCATCTTTCTTAGTAAAGGTTCCAATTGTATTATTCACATAAGTTTTTACCACATCATAAGATGTACTTCTTTTTCCACTCTTTTCACTTATAGTTAATCTATCTTCAAATTCACGATAGCATTTCAAAATAATTCCAAGCATATATTTAATGAATGGCTTGGGATCATTTGCACCTTCATGCCATCCCAAATCTGCTTGTGCTAAAGTTTGATAATAGACTTCTTTTGTTTCAGAAATTTCTTTTTCTATACTAATATACTTACCAACTACATAATCATTTCTATACAACAATAATAATGTAAGCAATCGGCTCATTCTGCCATTTCCATCATTAAAAGGATGTACACAGAGGAAATCTAAAATTACACAAGGTATTAGAATCAGAGGATCAACAATTTCCTGTTCTAAAGCTCGTTGATAACTATCGCATATTTGTTCAATGGCACCTGGTGTCTCATACGGTTCTAAAGGCTTAAACAATATCCTTTTCTCTCCATTTGGTAAAACAGCATCTATCTCATTTGGAATAGTCTTATATTTTCCACCATAAGTCAATTCAGTATACTGAAGTAAATCACGATGTTACTGCAATATATAGTTTGATCTAAAAGGGATATATTCATAATTTTCATGAATCAGATTCAAAACGTTTCTATATCCTAATATTTCTTTTTCATCACGATTTCTAGGTGTTGTTTTATCTTCAACTAATTGTTGGAGACGAGATTTCGTAGTTATAATGCCTTCAATACGGTTTGAACTTTCTGTGCTTTGTACTTTTGCAACCTCAACTAAACGTTCTAACTCTACTGGTTTTTGGCGAAGATATAATTCCTGTTTCCCTTTGTATTCATGAATTTTCGCAACATAAGATAATATCTCATTATCCCATGTGCGTAAACTTAAATAACTGTAATCAAAACTTCTCATACTCTTCTCCTTTCTTTTTCTCCCAAAAAGCATCTCTTTTCTCCCAATTATATACCTGTTTTGGGAGAAAAAGAATATAATTAGGAGAAAATAACTAATATGTATCATTTAATTGTCAAAATCTATGAATTATTTAGTTGTTTTTTACTATACTTCAACATGATTATCTCCCAAAGCACATCTTTTTTCTCCCAAATTGATACCATTTTTGGGAGATAAATAATTATATTGGGAGAAAAAAATGCAACGTTAGATTACTAACATTGCATTTTGTTTACATTAATATTTAGGTGTTAATCCTACATACATATCTTTGTAGTGTTTTGCACTCTGTTCCCAAGAGACATCTTTGTTCATGTTACGAACTACCATATCATCCCAGTATGTTCTATTTTCGAAATAAAGTGTCTTAGCACGATTGATTGCATCATATAAAAGACCACTTTCATATCTATCGAATGTAAATCCATTACCAGTGTTATCAAATAAGTTATAAGGCTGTACTGTATCTTTTAATCCACCAGTTTCTCTTACGATTGGTACTGAACCATATCTCATACTAATTAACTGAGTTAATCCACATGGTTCAAATCTAGATGGTACTAATAATGCATCACATCCAGCATAAATGTTATGTGCTACATTTTCATTGTAGGCAATATAAGCACAGAAGTTACCCTTATACTGGTTTTCATAATAACGGAATGCATCTTCATATTCTGCATCACCTGTACCTAATACAACAACCTGTGTATGTTCATCCATAATATGTGGAATTACACTATTTACAAGATCTAGACCCTTCTGGTTAGTCAAACGTGAAATCAAACCAATGACAATCTTATGATCATCTACTTCTAATCCTAATGATTCCTGTAAAGCTTTCTTATTTGCTTTCTTGTTTTCAATAACGTTCTGACTGTCATATGGCGCAGCTAATAGTTTATCAGTTGCTGGATTCCAGATATCTGTATCAATACCATTTACGATACCTACAAGCTTGTTATGATGATATCTTAAGTGTTCTTCAAGACCTTCACCATATTCTTCTGTCTGGATTTCACCAGCATATGTATTACTTACTGTAGTTACAACATTACTATAAGTAATACCACCCTTTAACATATTCGCATCCAACCAATTCTGTGTGAGGCAGTCTTTATTAAATACATAATCAGGAAGTCCTGACCAGTACTGAATAGTCTTTCTATCATAGATTCCCTGGAATCTTAAGTTATGAATAGTAAGTACGCAGCTTGCACGTCCTACATTGCTGTCTTTGAAGCATGTTCTTAAGTATAGAGGAACTAAAGCAGCCTGCCAGTCATGACAATGTACAACATCAGGTGTCCAATCTAAATAGTTAAGTGCTGCAAGAGCCGCTTTACCAAAATAACAGAATTTAGGAATATCATCGATTAGATTAGTATATGGATTACCCCAAGAGAAGAATTCATCGTTATCAATAAAATCATAAACAACGCCATCTTCCTGGTATTCCATAATACCTACATAATACTGTTTACCATCTGCACATAAGTCCATAGAGAATGAACCTTTATATTCCATCTTTTCCTGGAACTTCTGTGGAATACATTTATATCTAGGAATAATAACCTTAACATCACAATTCAACTTAGCAAGACTCTTAGGAAGAGCAGACATAACATCTCCTAATCCACCTGTCTTTACAAATGGATAACATTCAGAACCAATGAATGCCACACTTCTACGTGGACCTAAATCAACTGGAGCTGGAGCAGGTACTTCTTCAACAGGAGTTTCCTGAACAACTACTTCAGGTTCTACTTCAACCTTCTTTTCAACTTCAGGCGCTACTGTTTCTTCTACTTTAGGTTCTTCCTTCTTAACTGTTTCTTTCTTAGTAGCTGTAGCCTTCTTAGTTGTCTTCTTTGCAGTTGTTTTCTTAGTTGTCTTTTTAGGTGCTTCTTCTTTTACAGCTTCTGTCTTAGCTGCAGCTTTTTTAGCTGTTGTTTTCTTAGCAACTGTAGTCTTCTTAGTTGTTGCTTTCTTTGTTGCAGTCTTTTTAGCTGTTTCCTTTTTAGGTTCAGCTTCCTTTACTGTTTCCACCTTAGCAGCTGCTTCCGTTACTGGAGTTTCTTCTTTAACTGCTTCTGTTTTTGAAACTGTAGTTTTCTTAGCAGTTGTCTTTTTAGGAGCAGCTTTCTTAGCTGTAGTTTTCTTAGCAGTTTCCTTTACAGGAGCTTCTTCTTTTACAGCTTCTGTCTTAGCTGCAGTCGCTTTTTTAGCTGTTGTTTTCTTAGTAGTTGTAGTCTTCTTAGCTGTCGCTTTTTTAGGTTCAGCTTCTGTGACTGTTTCTACCTTAGTAGCTGTTTCCTTTACGGGAGTTTCTTTTTTAGTTGCAGTCTTAGTGGCTGTAGCTTTCTTAACTGTTTCCTTTACGGGAGCAGCTTCTTTTGTTGTATCCTTAGCAGCTGTTGTTACTGTTTCTTCCTTAACAACAGCTGCTTTTGTAGTTCTTTTCTTTGTAGTTTTCTTTCTCATATCTTCTTCTCCGATCTCTTAGATTAAAACAAACCATAAAACCTTAACTTTCTCATTTTCTCTTGCAACATCCCCTACTATTACAATTAAACTTTAAGTTCACTTAAAGTTAGTAATATATTCAAAATATTTCTTTATTTATTGTACCATAATCTGTAAAAGTTGTTTATACAAAAGAGACTTATTCCAAAAAATGGATTTATGCATATTCCTCCAAATACTTATTATATGTATTCTTATCAATACAAACATATACCTTATCCCAGAAAGCATCATAATCATTATTAATAGCTAATCTCTCATAGCATTTATCAGCATTCTCTTCTGATATATCATTATCATAATCACGAAGTACTTCTGCTTCTTCTATAAGTCCTATCTCATCAAATACTTTCACAGCATCAGCATATGATTTTAGATCTAATCCATCCATACCTAGTTCCGTATCACAATCAATAACAGCAATAATATTCTTGATCCACAAAGGATACTTTTCTAATTCACCTCTTACCTCTGGATATTCATATATATCAGTTATTGCCTGTACAAAATCTTCACCATTTGTGATTTCTGATATTGCGTGATCTATAAAGTTCATTTCTTCAGTCACCTCTCTTGTAATATATTTTAACATTATTCTCTGAAACAATAGAAAAAATGAATCAGTCGCAAAGATCATTTCAAAACATTCCCTGTATTTAAACGGGGATTTGCGTATATTTAGCACTTATACGAACGGGGATTTGCGTATGTTTAGCACTTATGTGAACAAGGATTTGTGTATTTTCATTTACAATATAATCCAAATTATATATGAAATACAGTACTAAAAAATGTGCTACGCAACCTCATGTGTAGCACATTTTTTACAACTATATTAATTATTTATTTACGTATTTGTGAATTGTTGCTTTTACAGCACCTTTGCCAGCAATCATTTCACTAAATATTTCTTCAACCTTTTCACCAACGCCATCCTTGTAAAGATCAGTAAAGAATAGACGTTCATTAGATAAAATTGGTTTCAACTGGTCTTTGAATGTTTCTGGTTTTCCAACAACAATATTACCAAGCTGTTCCTGAAGTTCTTCATTCATTGGATCTGGTGCAAGTTCATATGTATTACCTTCATCATCTACACCTAACATATATCTGAGCCATCCAGCAATTCCTAGAGGGATTGCAGTAAGCTGAGACGCATCACCAAACTTTTGAACATATGCTTTAATTGTTTCACCAAAACGAATACCAACCATCTGAGATACATCTACTGAAAGACGAAGATTTGTATCACCTAAATATTCGTTAGGGAAACGATCATTAAATAGTTCATCCACAAATGCCTGAGGTGAAAGAATTCCTGGATCTTTTACAACTGGTAAACCTTCATCATAAGCCACCGTACGAGCCATCTTCATCATATCTGGATTAGTATTTAACATATGAGCAAATAAATCATATCCAAGCACAACACCTAGTGGTCCTGTTGCAGAATGAACTGGGTTTAAGCATACTGTTACTTTCATTCTTTCACTTAAATTAACAGTTTCTCTATCGGCCATATATACACCAAATCCTTTTTCTAATGCTGGACGTCCATTTGGGAAATGATCTTCAATAACAAGATATTGTGGCTTTTCAGCATTTACGAATGGTGCAATATAAGTCTTCTTACTTGTAATAACTGGCTGCATGTTTTCTACACCAAGTTTTTCTAAATCATCAGCAATCTTTTCACTTGGTCTAGGTGTAATCTTATCAATCATTGTCCAAGGGAATGCAACAACATTTTCATCACTTACATAATCAATAAAATCAGAATCTACAAATCCTAATTTTTCCCATTCTTCTGCCATCATTAATACAGATTCACGAAGTTTAGCTCCATTTTGAGAGCAGTTATCCATAGATACTAATGCAAGAGGATATTTACCTGCTTTATATCTTTCTAACAACATTGCAACAACAACAGCCATGGCACCCGTTGCATGTTCTGGTCCATTATTAATATCTGCTTCTACAAATGGGAACCAGCTGCCATCTGCTTTTTGAAGTGCATAACCTTTTTCAGTAATAGTGAAAGATACCATCTGTAATGATTCACTAGTAAAGATTTCCTTTAAACGATTCCATTCTTCTGCGTTAGAAGACTGTGCTTTAACTGCTTCAGCCAATGATCCAATGACTTTATATTCACGAGTGCCATCACCATGAAGAATAACGCTCAGTCCAAGATTATCATATGGCTTATAAATCTTATCCACTACATCATAATCAAATGTTTCTACACAAGTAATTCCTCTGTCAAGATTTCCTTCTTCTAGAAGACCATCTGCAATTCCACCAATAAAGATTCTAAAAATATTACCTACTCCAAAATGTACCCATTTAGGTGCATCTTGTGCTTTCTTTGAAACCTTCTCTACATCATAGTTTGGGAGCACAATATTTGCGTCTTCCCATGCTTTACGATTTTTAATACCTTCCAGTGTTAATTTCATATCTGCCTCCGTTTAGACCTCTTTCTTTGACTTTTAACTTATGCTTAGGTCTAAGTCATAAGTTAAGTATATCCCCGTCGAAAATAAATGTCTATCAAAAAATATAGCGTTTTCATTTTTTTGCAATTTAAAGTTAAAGTTTAGTTTATAAGTAGAAAAGTAAGAAAATCCATTATAAAATATACAACAGATTAGATAAGGAGAGATTGTTATGGTTGAAAAAGGAATGAATCCAGCTGCACTAAAAAAAATAAACCGTGATAAGGTTTATAAATACATTTATCAACAAAAAGAGGTTTCTAAACAACAAATCGTTCAAGATCTGCATTTAGGTGTTTCTACTGTCAGTCAGAACTTAAATGAATTAGAACAAGAGGGTCGCATTCGCCGTGATCGTTATTTTCAATCAACAGGTGGAAGAAAAGCACAAATCATCCAGATTGTTGAAGATGATCGTATTAGTATTGGACTTGGTATACTGAAAGATATGTTTCATATTGTGGCAGTCAATCTATATGGTGAAGCAATTGCAACAGAAACAATTGAACTCTCATATAAAAGTGATGATGTATACTATGATACACTTGCGAAAGAAGTTGAACAGTTTATCCAGAATCAACACTATGACACACATAAAATAGAAGGTATCTCTATTGCCACACAAGGAATAATCTCTCTAGATGGAACATCTATGACTTATGGAAACATCATGGGGAATATAAAAATGAAGCTTTCAGATTTCTCATCTCGATTACCTTATCCTTGTCACTTAGAACATGATTCTAAATCTGCTGCAGATCTTGAATTATGGAATCATCCACAATTAGATAGTGCGATTGTTATTCTTTTGAATCCAAACCTTGGTGGAGCCATCATCACTCATCATGAAGTTCATGTAGGACATCATATGCGTAGTGGTTTGATTGAACATATGTGCATTGATCCAGCTGGTCCAGAATGTTATTGTGGACATCATGGGTGTTTAGAAACATATTGTTCAGCCAATGCATTAAAAGCAGCTGCAAATATGCCAATAAAAGAATTCTTTAACACATTACATACAGAAGAGTCTCCAAATCTGCAGCAAATCTGGAAAGGTTATCTAGATCATCTTGCATTTGCGATTTCTAACTTAAATCTTGTGATTGATTGTCCAGTAATCATCAGCGGATACCTTGCACCATACTTTCAAAAGGAAGATATGAAATACCTCATAGATCAAATTAATGAACATTCTCCTTTCCAAATGGAAGAAGATCAGATACTCGTTGGTACGCATGGACAATATACTCCAGCTATCGGAGCGGCACTGTATTATGTAAAACAATCATTAGAATTGTAATCATAATTTTCAATACTAAATCAAATATCTCAAAGCACCTGCTATCCTCAAAATTTTCATAAAACGCAGGTGCTTTTCCTATAAACAAAAAAACGAAAACCCAAAAAAGACTTTCGGCATTATTTGTTGGTGTCCAGATAAGATTAGAACTTACGTCCTTTCATATAGGAGGATTAGCCACTCTTGACTGTAGTACCATTTTAGTCTGATAGAGTTATATTATAAGAATAATGATTTCAATCATTCTTATGGTAATTGCAGCGTGTGCAGCTTTTTTTCTTTGGTACTGGAATTAAGTTGAGGTAGTTCACTATATTTCAAATACTCAATTGGCTAAACAGTGTTTCCCCAATTCAAAAACTGCTCTATCACAATTACTGGACATAAATTCTACTAATTTCTCCATAAGAATCACCTGAAACAAAAAGAGATTTGAATGATGAACATACATCAATCAAATCTCTTTTATCATTTACAGGCTAAAAGCCTGTTAATATTTTAAAATGGCGTCCCAGATAAGATTTGAACTTACGACCTTTCGCTTAGGAGGCGAATGCTCTATCCAGCTGAGCTACTGAGACACTTACAAAGGGGCTTATGCCCCTTTTTATAATTCGCGATGTACTTTGACACCATTCTCTTTCACAATCATACCAGGAACACCTACTACTGTACAGTTAGGTGGTACATCTTTCAATACAACTGAATTCGCACCTACAATACTGTTATCTCCAATAGTAATATCACCAATGATTTTTGCACCAGCTGAAATCATTACATTATTGTGTAAGGTTGGATGTCTTTTACATGTATGTTCTCCTGTACCTACCCCTCCAAGAGTCACACCTTGATATAATAAACAATCATCACCAATAATGGTTGTTTCCCCAATTACAACTCCCATACCATGGTCAATAAATAATCGTTTACCAATGGTTGCACCTGGATGAATTTCAATCCCTGTAAAAAAGCGTGCTACTTGTGACAGGAAACGTGCAATTAATTTCATATGACATTTTGTCCATAAGAAATGATTGATGCGATAAAAAAAGATAGCATGTACACCTGGATAATTCAATATTACATTGAACCAGTTACGTGATGCTGGATCATTCTCTAATACTGCACCAACAATAGTTTTCGCCATTCTCCCCACTCCTTTTTCCCTATTATAAGGATTTATCATTTGATGGTCAAACAATGTAATAATAAATCCTAGTTATCTTAGTGATTAGATACTGTCATTGACAAAATATAATATATTTTTTATTATCACTCTAAACAGGGAGGCCATTATGTTTCATATTGCGATTGTAGATGATGATCAATCGATTCATCAAAAGTTAGAAGAAATGATTACTTCTATATTATTCAAATATCCTATACTTTTTACAGTATCTCACTTCTTTTCTGGTAATGAGTTTCTCAACAACAAAGATATATTTTCTCTTATTATATTAGATATAGAAATGAATGATGGGGATGGTATTTTAACTAAGAACTCATTAGAAGTTCATACTCCTATCATCTTTCTCTCTTCATATCAGGATAGAATGATAGAAGCATTTGGTAATCATGTAATTGCTTATTTATTAAAAAATAGTCATACCTTGTCACAGGACTTAGAAAGATATCTCATTCAAATATCAAAGACAGATTGTATCTATTTAGATAATCAGATAATTGATTATAAAGAAATCATCTACTTAAAGGCAGATAATGTTTACACAATAATCCATACATACAATAAAGATTATCTCATTCGCAAATCATTAAAAGATATGGAGAAAGAACTTCACTTCCCTTTCTATCGTGTTCACAAATCTTACATTATTAACTTTGATTACTTAAAAGATATCAATCACCTAGAACTCACACTTACAACTTCAGAAATAATCAAGATCAGTAGAGGCAAACTCAAAGATATCCAACAAAGCTATTATGATTATATAAGGAGTACACTATGATTTCATTTTGCGAACAAATACTGCTCATGTTGAATGTTTTAATGATCAGTTATTTATTATTCAACAAAGAGTTCAATAAACACCATTGTGTTAAGGGAATAATTTGTTTCTTAACTTCATTAGTTATGATTGTATTAAAGAAAGAAATCAATCCCTCTATCATCAATATCGCCTTTATGTTTCTTGCTTATATTTTTATTTTTGATTTATCCTTGGAATCTACCAAAGAATTTATTTCTTCTTATATTGTCATGGTATTCTTTCAAATATGTATCAATTCGTTCTTGTCATTCTATGAAATCAATCACTTATCATTCATCAGTGCACTTGTATCATTGATTCTTATAACTCTCCTTTGTTTTATCACAAAGCGAAATCATTTAATCATTAATAACTCTATTTTGATTATTCTATCTTCTGTCTGTATATTATTATCAGCACAGCTTGTCTTATTGACTAATCTCTACATATCTATGAATAAGAGTATAAAATGGAATATCATTTTATTTCTCATTACATCACTATTATTGATGCTCTTACTGTATTTCTGTTTGAAAATGAATTATGAAAAGAAAAAAGAAGACATATCAAAACAGAATCTAGAAACAATCATCCAGCTGCAGCAGTCATATCTTTCTTCTTATACACATAAATATCAGGAACTTAGAAAATTCAAGCATGATTACAATAAACAGATTCTCATGATTAAGGACTATTATTTAAATCAACAAGATCAACTGCTTCCTTATTTAGATATTCTCAGTCATCATCTATATAAGACCAATAATGATTCACAAAATCATATTATTAATATGCTTTATCAGTATTTCAAAGAGGAATATCCTCAAGTCCATAGTCATATAGATGATCAAGTACTAGGAACTATCACAATGAATGATTCAAAGCTATCATCGTTAATATATAATCTATTTAAAAATAGCTTTGAAGCATCTTCTAAAACAACAGATAAAAACGTTTCTATCTCTTTAAAAAATAAAAACAACAATCTATATATACAAATAAAGAACTCAATTGATCGACCTGTCACTCTTAAAGAAGGCTATACAAGTAAAGAAAATAAAAATGATCATGGTATTGGACTCACAATCATTAATGAGATTATAGATGAATATCATGGAATCAATCAATACCAGCAAACAGACCAATGTTTAGTGAATGACATCATACTCTTTGATGTGATTCACTAAACAACAATAAACTGCACTTTACAACAATTAAATGTAAGTGCAGTTTTTATTATGTTAGAGTGCATGTGAAAGAGAGATTACTATGAAAAAAGCTATTATTATCATCTTTTGTATCCTTACATGTAACTTCTTTTCTGTAAGCTATACACTCACAAGCCATGAATACTTTAATCATATTGTATATGCAGAAAAAGAATTATCTGGCTTTTATTCTATTCAAATTCCTCATGATATTATGAATAATGATTCGACTCAAATATTACATACTGTAGAGAATTGTTTAGATAAATATCATGGTAATTTATTTATCACGAAGAATAAGAATAACCATTACAAGAAATATGTTTATCTTACTCATGATAAGAATCAATATTTAAAGTCTACTCCTATGTTTGATCATACATTCACTTTTAATATTTATACGCTAGATAGACTATTGAGTGATGGATACCAGCTAGAAGGAGAAGTACATGTCACCTTCCCAAATAAACAATCTTTCAATCAATTTAAGAATGAGATGAATGCGATATTACATATATCTATAAAAGACCTCAATGACTCAGGCGGACAGGCAGATTATATGATTTGGATTATCATTTGTTTAGCTGCTTTTTATTTCATTCTTGTGTTGGTTATTATTTATGACTTACTGCAGAATTATAAACTTTTCAGCATCAAGAGACTTGAAGGATATAGTTTATTTTCTATTGGGTATGATTATATATGTCCCATTATACAATCACAATTTCTTATTACTTTCATAGGATTCTTTGTCCTTACGTTACTAGTATGCAGGCATATAAATCAATCTGTCATTCATTTTTTAATTGATCATTTCTTGATCCTATTCTTATTTCCATCACTCACTTTGATTATATGTGTTCTTATGATCAATCACTTTAAAGAAGTGAAAGCGATAGACTTCCTCAAAAACAAAGGTCCATCTAAAACAATCATTTATTTCAATCAAGTTGTCTTATTCATAATGGTTTTAGTTATTCTATTTCTCTCATCTATTGGAATAGAGGCTGGTTATTCACTATTAAGTAGAATGAATAATCATAATGAGTGGAATACAATGAAACATTATTCTATCTTGAGTGAAGTCTCCAATGTAGAGAATAGTGACTTGTTTACTAGTCAGAATTTTTTAAACAAACAAAAAGAACTTTATCAAGAATTCAATCATCTTGGTAGTCTCTATGCAGACTTTAATGAATATGACAAAGAAACCTATACATTTACAAGTATGGCCTATGTCAATACAAACTATCTAAAGAAACAAGTGATTCAAGATATACATGGACATTCTATTCGTATTAGTGAAGACGAAAAGAAAAGAGTAGTCTTAGCACCTCAAAACTATTCAAAAAAGAAGATATATAAGATGACACAGGCTATGTTTGATACACCACATGGTATTAAGATTATCTATTATAAAGACAATCAGAAATTCTTTACTTATAACTCTTTAATCGTATCTGATTATTCAAACAGTATCACAAATCCTGTTGTACAGGTTCTTACAAATGAAAATGGATTACCTGAAGATTATGATGTCATTCTAGGATATAAATATAATCCTTATAAGATCAAAGGCTCTCAAAAGAGAATTCAGTCCATTTTAAAGAAATATAGTTTAAATCAATATGCTTCTAAAATCATTACCGCATATGATGAAATGTCTTTTTTAAATCATCAAGAACAAACACTCTTTATTGCGGTTATTATGATTTCTGTCGCATTAATCAGTTTAATGATATTAATGATTTACCAGAATATTCATATATTCATCCAGTATCATGCATCACTTCTTGCGATAGAGACAATGGAAGGTTATACACCTCTTAGCAAGTATTTCTATTTTGTGAAATCAACAGTTGTTTTATTTATATCGACATTCTTGATTTCTTTATTATGTCATTCTTATTTCATCTACACTCTTATTATTCACCTGATTCTTATGATTCTATGGGGTATGACTTATGTACTTTCCATAAAGAAATTTGAGAGAAAGAATATCATTCATCTATTGAAAGGAACTTTATAAATGATTGAATTAAAAAACATAACGAAACACTATGATACAAAAACAATCTTTGATCATTTTAATCTCACTATAGAAAAAAATGAACTTGTCGCAATTGTAGGAAATAGTGGTTCTGGTAAATCTACACTACTCAATATCACAGGGTTATTAGAAGAGGTAGACGATGGAGAAATTATCATTAACCATCATTCAATCTCAAATAAGAAAGATGCATTATTACTTATGAGATATGATATAGGCTATATGTTTCAAAACAATGCTCTAGTAGATGATTATACCGTCAAAGAGAATCTTGATATTGTATTGAAGTATTCAAAACTCAATAAGAAAGAAAAAATGAATGCTATAAAGCAAGCACTAACTACTGTTGGACTAGAAGGATATGAGAATAGAAAAATATATTCATTATCTGGTGGAGAAGCCCAGCGTATCGCATTTTGTAAGCTGCTTCTTAAAAAGCCAAAGATTGTGTTATGTGATGAACCAACTGGTTCACTTGATGAAACAAATACAAAAATGATGATGAATCTATTATTAGAATATCATCATAATGGTGCCACTGTAGTGATTGTGACACATGATCTAGATATTGCGAAGCTTTGTGAAAGAGTCATTCATATTTGATCAATAATAGGCAATATAGTACCTTTTCTATATTGCCTTTTTTGATTGTATTATTTTTGACTTCAATTCCACATACAATTCTTTTGTAGTCATATCTTCATATTCCATAGAATCAAAGCGATAACTAAGAATCTGTTCATCATCCACATGCTTCTCTTCTCTTAGTTTTTTAATAATCATCTTCAGAATTGTTGATTTACCACAACGTCGAACTCCAGTCAATATTTTCAGAAATGGAGTATCTACAAAAGGCATGATTTTGTCTAAATATAGTGGTTTTTCTATCATACAATCACCTCTTCCATGTATATGGAATCGCAAAACTACCATTTCAACAATAGTTTTGCGGTTTTAAACCGCAAAACTTTCAATCATAATAAACTATTGCGATTAAAAAGGTGTCATTTTACTGACACCTTTAGCCTTTATTAGGAAACTTAGAATATACAAATTGACGTAAACGTGGATGTTCTCTCTTATAAATGAGCTGATAGAGCACATATGCGATTATACTTGCTGCTACAGCATCCATAAATGAATGCTGTTTGATAAACATTGTAGATAATGTAATAAGTACTGCTGAGATAATCGCAAACAAATGCATTGGTTTATTATCTTTGAATTTCTTTGATTTAATGAGTGCTATCGCACATCCTATTGAATTAAATACATGAATACTCGGAAATACGTTAGTTGGTTTATCTGCCCCATAAATAAATCTTAACCAGAATTGTTCAAAGGCATTCCCTGTAAGTACTTCTGGACGATGACAGAATGTTGTTGGGAAGATTGTGAATATGATAAGTGAAATAGTCATACCACAGGCTAGAAATGAAAAGCCACGATAGAATTCATCTGCATCATAGAAAAACAAGAATAACAAAGTTCCTGCAACAAATAAAAACCAATAGATATAAGGAATAATAAATGCTGGTACAAATGGTATGATACGGTCTAATCCTACATACATATCAAAGAAATGACTAATATCTCTTTGTTGTAAGCCAAAGTACCAAGGCATATAAAATACAAAATAGACAAGAACCCATGCATGTTCATGAGTCTTTATGAATTTCTTAATCATTTAATCACCCAAGTTTTATTCTATCGATTCAGTAGGTAATAGTCAACATAAAAAAACAGTGATAGAATCACTGTTAATTGAAACCAAATAGTTTCTGTGCAAGTTTATATCCACCAACGATTAGTTTACGTCCTAGTGGATCATTTAATTGCATAGCAAGACCTAATGCAGTCTTCTTTACTTCCTTATAAACGGCAGGCTTTGTATCCTTCATATAAGCCCATAAATCATTACGTTTCTGTAGGTTTTCTTCTGTACCACTCTTTACGCAAAGTACTGTAGTTACTGTAGTAATCATAGATAGATACTTGATTAAGTATTTTCTCATCTTACGTGATTTAAGCTTATCAATATCAATCGCATCAATCATACGTTTATTCACTCTAATCTGCTGATCAATACGTTTAATCATCACTGTTTCATTCACTGACTGATCATCACGACCAATGAAATAGTGATATAAATCAACATTTAGATAATACATAGTCTGAACAAATGGAATAGGTTCATACACAAATAAGTTATCTACATAGAATGTATGTTTAGGAAGTACAAGACCACTTGCACGTAATACTTCTGTACGATAGATAATTGAATGCATTAATAGGTTCTGTGATGGATAGAAATATTTCACATCATACCATCTGAAAATCTTATTTTCAGGTAATGCATTTGTATAACGAATAGGCTTCTGTGTATTCTTTGATGGTTTATCATAGACATAGTTACAGATCATCATATCGACATCATTACCAAGTTTCTTTAATGTCTGAATCACTTTAACTAAAGATGCTTCATCAAACCAGTCATCACTGTCTAATACTTTAAAGAAGCGTCCGGTTGCATTCTTTAAACCAGTATTCACTGCTTCACCATGTCCACCATTTTCCTGATGTATACATCTGATTGTTGCAGGATATTCTTCCTCTAATAAATCTCCTATCTCTCCTGTCTTATCCTTAGAACCATCATCAATGATTAAGATTTCAATATCATTTTCACATATTAATAATGGTTCGATAGCATGTCTCATATAATCTTGTGAATTATAACAAGGCACTGCAACTGTAAGAGTTTTCATATTTTCCTCCATTTCCCCGCACCTTCGTTGCGCGGACACAAATATATA
>OLOU01001189.1_pt1 | contig 18910 bp, 28 predicted proteins | sample 1672101 | NCBI WGS metagenome assembly OLOU01 (sample SAMEA3136645, study PRJEB25190) | human gut metagenome | biome: human gut; feature: human-associated habitat; material: faeces | place: Austria | collected 2013
ATCCGCACCCTCGCGCTGATCGTCACCACCTCCAATCCGGGTGGCGCGGCACACGTGGTGCTACTGCTTATGATTCAGGATCGGGATATTCCCCTTATTCGACACTTCGAGATCCAGCGCCTTTGCGATGTCGCGAATTTTTATATAATTCGTCCCATCCTTCAAAATCCGTTCGACCTCGACCTCCTTGCCATCGACGATCATCTTCGCTTTCGTGACCACTTCGTCCACCTCCTCCAAGAGCTTCTTAAAGTCCGCCCACTTCTTTTCGTCAATCAGCGGCAGCGGGCACAGCTTCATCGAAATGTCGTAGTGCCGGATTGCGGCCTGCACGCCCGGCAGCCGCTTCAACAGCATTTGATACAGCCGCGCCGCGTTTTTCATCGTCGCCTCCGGGATGAAATACTTGCCGGAAGCATCCGTGTGGCTGACCATCTCGATGGAAACGGTGTTGTAGTTGCCGTACACCTTGCCGTATTTGCCGCTCCTGCCGTCACCAACCGCCCATGCGACCACGTCCAGCGGCACACACTGGTAAACGGTGTCGCCCTCATCTACCACGAAATGTGCCGACGCGGCGCGCCCCTCGCTGCCGTTTGCAAAGTATCGGGCATTGCCGAGCGCCGTCGCGTGCAGGCCAGTGTTTGCAGTGTAGTGGAACACGATGGCCCGGATGGCCGAGAGCGGACGTCTGCCGCCCACTCTCGTTGCCCGGATGGTATCGTTAATTTTCAGTGCCATTGTCGTCACCCTTCGCATCCATCGCGTCCTGTGCCTTCTGCGACTGCGTGCCGAAATAGAACGTGATTACCATCAGGAAGATCGTCAAGAAGTCTTTCCCTGTGATATCACCCCGCAGCGCCAGCACCGTAAACACCACCGTCAGCAGCAGCGTCACCAGCGACTTCACGCTCAGCAGATTCGAAAGCCGTTTCATAATTTTGTCCATGTTATGTACTCCCTTCATTATGCTTTTTCCGTCCCTTTGTTCCAAACTTTCATGGCGCCGGATTTTGTGTATTTTGCCTCATGGTTTTTCGCGGCAATGTAGCCACAATGTGCGCATTGGTACACCAAGAGATTTTTATCGTCTCCGACTTGTTTCAGCACTGGGAAATACCCACATAACGGGCAGGCGTTCAGTTCTCTCATACGTAACTCCTTTTACGCTTCCACGATGTTGATACCGTACTGCTCCGCGCAGATATGCTCAATCTTGCAACCGCGGGCGTTCTTCCAACCGGGGGCAAAGTACGCAACGTCAGCCGTAGACAGCAGTTTCAGTGATTCGCCAAGATACCACAGTGGCCTTGCATCAGCCGGAGCGTTTTCAAAGAAGCTATCAATCACTTCGATTTCATTGCCCGTCAGTTCCTTTGCGCAGATGATCGCTTCTTCACGCTCTTTCCGAATTTCCTCGTTGGTCTTGCCCTTCATAGGCTGAGAGATAAACAGTTTTTTCATAAGTAACTCCTTTCAATCCTTTAGCACGATCTCCAAAAACCGTGCCTTTTCCTCTGCCGTATACGTTTCCGGTAAACTCTTGATGTACTTTATTGCGTATTTGCTGCGGTTCTCGTTCTTGGCTTTCCAGAGGTAAAACATCCCAATCGCCGTCGCAAATCCGATGACTGCCAGCGTGACCTCCACGCTCAGCACGCCGAGCACATTCAGGATAATGCAAACGACGCTCGCCGCCGCGCTGCCAATCAGCAGCTTCTTCGAAGTCTCCATCACACGATCCCCGCATGAGCCAGCGCGAAGCCGACCAGCGCCCCCACAATGGCCGTGAGGGCCGCCTTGACCAGCGCCTCCCATTTGCTTCCCGGCACGGCCTTTAATTCCTTGACGTCCGTCTTGATCTCCTGCACGGTGCTCTCAATGGTATCCTGCTTCGTGGCGAGGACTTCGACCGATGTCGCCAGCTGATGCAGCGCCCGGTTGTCCTCCTCTAAGTCGTTGATGCGGTGCGTGTTGCTCTTGGAGCGCTGGTCGATCTCCACGATCTTTGCCTGAATTCCATCGTCCATCTCTTACTTCCTTTCCCGGTTTTTTATGTCTGTTCCTGCCAACCAGCCGGATATGCTGTGGGCGAATACACGTTCGCGTCAATCAGGCTGATATAGTGCTTCCCATTGAACGTCACCTTGTCGCCCTTTTTGTACGCATCGTGCGCACCAGTAGGCTGCACGAATTCCGGCCATTCGTCCAGTGAAACAACCACAAACAGCGCCGGTGTAATGTCCGGTGTCCAGTCTGCCTGTGAGGTATGCGCCTGAACCACGCGATATAGCACATTCTTATATTGCAACCGCTCATCGACCGCATAAGCATGGCCTGTCACCCACTGAGGAAACAGCTCTACTGCTTGCAGCGCATCCTCATCGGTTAGATTGGTGGCCGCTTTTTCAATGTAGGGGCGCAGCTCCCGCGCCCGCTCCGTCAGCGTCATTCGCTCACCCCCAGCAGAATCTTTGCCGCCTGAAGCTCATCCTCCAGCGTCGTCAATCGTTCCTCCACGGTTGGTGTCTCCGGTTGTTCCGGCTGCGTGGGTTCGGTTGTCTGCTCCGCCTTCCATGCGTTCCACGCGTCCACATCCGGTGTCACCGTGCAGCCATTCTCCGTTTGCGTTACAGTCACAAACCCGTTATATGCAAGCAGCGTCTCCGTCTGCTCGTCCGTAATGGCCACACATCCCGGAAACGGCTTGCGCATTGGCGCGCCGTATGCACCGGACGGGTTCGGTGTTGATCGAATATAATACATTCTGTTTCCTCCTCTCATTCGCTCCGCAGTGCAATTACCTTGTATGATGTTGTGCCAGAGTATGTTGCGTCACCTGAATTCAGTTGCAAGACTGGCCCCACTGTAGTATTGCTCGTATATGAGGAGAAAACCTGTGAAGCACTCGTTGAGCTATACGCGAGACGGCAACTTCGTTCCGTATACCAAGTCATTGTTTTTCCGTCATCGCTCCATGTCACCGTAAGCTGAGCCAAATAAGAAGCAGCGCTTGAATACTCTTTCATCCAAAACATTACGTGCGGCAGACCAGGCACGAATACCGGCACATCGTATGAAAATTTTGTTGTTGTTTTTGGGATTATAAATACAATCGCCGGTACAAAATCAAATGTCAACGTATTAGGATTCTCAGGACCGTAAGTACCGGTTCCCTCATATTCTGTCATATATATCTGCTTGCCGCCCGCAGTCTCTTTCGCTATCCATGTCCCGCTCGCCGCATCATAGGTAAGTACCTGTCCGTCCGCTTTTTCAGTCGGATTGTTAATCTTTGTCCCGTCGTGCGGATGCACATGATCCCCTCTGGCATACGCGCTTTCCGAACCAGCCGACGCCGCCCCAGGCGCTTTCGGTGTGGTGGCGGAGGGTTGCGGTTTACTGCTCCATGCGGCCTTGTTGTTCTGGACGTCAGCTACCGCCTGATCGATCTCTGCGCCGGTGTGCGCGCTATTGTACTGATCTGCCATAAAATCACTCCTTCATGCAGAGAAATTCCTTGCCGTCTGCCGTCAGCATGGTCTTGGTCGTGCCGGACGGCACAAAACCATAGTTATCATTCCAGCTTCCGTCCGCCCCCTGTGCGTATAGAGAAATTCTGTATTCTCCATCACCACTCAGGAGAAAATCGTCGTAGATCTCAAAGGTTCGCTCCGTCCCCGCAGGGGTCTGGGAAAAGGACGCAATGAGCGCTCCTTTCCCTCGCCCCCAGTCCTCGCCGGTTTTCGTCGCGCGGCATTCAAAGGCCGTGTAGGCGATGTCCGACGAGAATTTAACGGTGATGGAATCGAAACCGGAGACTGCCGAAATCTTATTTCCCGTGATGGTGAACACCAGTCCCGGCGCGGCCATTATGCCACGCTCCAAGTCCCGGCGGCGTTCTTCACAAAGACCTTGATGATCTTCGTGCCGTCGCCGGAGGAGGCCGTCGCAAGGTCGGCGCCCTTGATGGTGACATTGATCGCCGTGGCCTTCTTGTAGCCGCCAGCCGTGCCGCTGGTGTTGCTGGAACCGCCAGTGGTGGGAATCTGCGTACCGGCGTCGTGGAGGCTACTGGTGCTCGGCACGACACGCACAGTGTATTCCTCGAAGTCCACATCGGACGTGAAGGAGAACGCGCAGGTATCGAAGCCGGAGACTTTGGAGATCCTGGACTTATCGGGGCCAGTGATCGTGACCACCGGAACTGCCGTGTTGACCGTGATAGACGCTGTGACCGCAGCCGTTTCGTTGCCGACGTCATCCCGCACCTTGATATGTACGGTTTTCAGGCCATCGCCTTCCGTCAGGACGATGGACTTGCTGGCCGCGAAGGTCTCCCACGATGCGTCCGCTTCCGTTGCAGCCGCCTTGATGCCCCAAAGCTTCATCTGGTAGCCGGTCTTGGTTTCATCCGTCAGCGTGATCGTTGCGGTGACGGTGTTGCTGGTTGCATACGTCGCGCCGCTGTTGAGCTTCAGTGTCAGCCCAGACGGTGCAAGCGTATCAAGAATTAGATTGAAAAAACTTGCCATAGTTTATGCCCCTTTCTTTTCGCTCAGTTCGATGTATAAATATCCGCCCGGGCGGGTATAGATGGGTTCTTCGCCGATGCAGGCATTCTTAATGCCCATCTCACCGCAAAACAACTCCTTTAGCTGTTCTTCTCCGACTGTGATCATTCCGTCACCCCCGAATCAGATACAGTGTCTTTGCGTCCTTGACGGCCAGCGCGTCATATTCCGCCCGATCAAGGACTACAATGGTGTTGATCTGCGCGGATGAGACGTTGCCGCCGCCACTGCCGCCGGGTGACACCCGCAAGGACGGCAGGTTGAATTGGATATTCGGCTTCCCGCCGATATCAAAGCGGATCATCACAGCACCACCTTACTGATGGAATCGCTCACGCGGATGCCCTCAATGCTGGTGCCGATGACCACCGGCTCCGCGCCGGTAAACTTGACGCGAATCTGGACGGCCTGAGAAGCGGATTTAAACTGGAAGGTTTCCTCCTGCGTCAGAGGGAACAGGAAGTTTCCGTCTGTGTCCGTCGTGACCTCGCCGGGATAGATTTTGCGCAGCTTGCCGACGATGAACTCGATCATCTCAATCTTGGATAGGTCGAGCGGCGCGCCGTCCTGCGTTCCAGTAAATACAATGGCGTACTGGTCGCCTTGCATGATTTTTAGGCTCATAGCTACCTCCTTACTTTGGCTTGCCGACCTTGCACAGCACCACATAGCTGCCGCTGACGCGGGCGATCAGGACGCGGTTGCCGGCGGCAAAGGTGACATCCGGATTGCAGCGGTAGTGCTTCGCAGTTGCCACGGTCTGGCCTGGGAAGATCAGTGAGACGCCGTCCGTGTACTTCGCGCCGATGGTCGCCAGCGAGAGCAGCGGCGATTCCTGCGGGCTCTCCAGCGTGGCCGTAAACAGATCCATCATGCGATTACCGTCCTTTTCGCTGTGTGCTGCATCATCTGGCCGGTGGCCATGGTCAGCGACCAGCCGGTCTCCTCGTAGATTCCAGCCAGTTCCGGGTCGTCGATGGAGATGATGTCCCCGACGCCGTGCCCCGGCTCGTTGAGTGTCTGAAATGTGATGGTTCGCGCCGCTAACATGGATTCATTCCGGGCGCGGTCTGCGGCGGCCTGAAGCTCATCCTGACTTGCAATGTTGTCCACACGCTGCACATCCACAATGCGCATTTTGCGTTTGAACGTGGACGTGCTGGACGTCGGGGACTCGTTGACCGCCGTGGCCACCATGTCGGCGTCGAGATCCGGGTTGCTGCAGATTCGGACAAAGACGTTTGGCGCGTTGAAAATATCCGTCTCGTCGTTGTGATCCGGCCCGATCGGCTGCGCGTGGACGACGTCGGTGTCGGAATAGGCGTGGTCGATGCGGTCGGCGCTGGGCTGTTCATACGGCTCCAAATGCGCGATGCCGCTGCCGTCGAACCACACATCGCTGTAATTGATCTCGGCCAGCAGCTGATTGATGATGGACAGATAGGTCGTACCGATCTCCCAATCCTCGCGGTCTGTCTGGAGCGTGGCTGTGGACGGAGACGCAATGACCAGCCCGATCCCGGCCTCCGTGAGCATCTGGCGGATCTTCGTAATGTAGGACGTACCGGCGGCGATGTGCAGGATGTTCTCCGTACGCTGGTTTTGCAGCCGCCAGCAGCGGTCGTATGCCTCGATCTGGACGACCGTGTTGTAGCGGTCGGTCGCGCGGCTCGGAGTGGCCGTCTGGAAGACGCCCAGCGGCGTCTCCACTCCGTTCAGCCGCATGACGGGCTGCAGCTCGTCTGATAGCAAATCGACCGTGTCGGGGACGTAGAACCGCCCGGAGAAGCTGCCTTTGATCTCGGCATCCTTGTTGACCATGATGTTTGGGTTGTCGCCGCTGCGCCAATGGAGCCGGGCAAACTCGGCTCCGTTGCGCAGGACGTTGACGTGGTAGGAGACGTCACGAATCAATGTTGATCTCCTCCTTTCGGTCGATCTGTTCGATGGTAAAGCTGTAAGTGCTGAAGAAATCGTCAGAGTTTTCCGTGATGCTGGCCGGGTAGCCGATGGTCATGTTGCCCTCCGGCGTCTTGCAGCAGGTCAGGTGTCCGAGCAGTGCCCTGAGAGACTGCCGCTCCGCGTCGTCCGCGCAGACGCAGGTGATCCGCAGCGCGCGGGACTTAAATTCGCTCCGCTCGGCGACCGGGTAGGTGTGCCCGGAGAGCTGGACATATTGGATGTCCTGGGACAGGCTCAGACCCGTGCTGCGGTGCGCCGAGGAATCGTAAAGGAAGTGCAGCCACTCGCCGCGCTCCATGTCGTAGAGTCGGACGTTGTCTGTGCTGACCGTGACCTCCACGGCCTCGGACAGACTGTAATTGTCGCTGTTGTCGTAGCAGCCGCGCACCTGATAGCGCACACCACCAATGCTGGCTGCATCGGTGTAGCTCGGTTCCGTGACCTTCGCAATGGCTACGCCATCCCGGTAGACCAGATAGTAGTCAAAGCTGCCCGGCGTCCAGCTGAGTGCCGCCTCGATGCCGCCCTCGGCGGTCAGCGTGATCGCGCCGCCCGGTACGTTTGTGACCGGGAGCGCCGCCGTGCCCCACGGCGACCAGAAGCCGTATTCGTTCTGCACACGGACGCGAACGGTGTAGTTGCCGTCAGCCAGATAGAACGGCGCCTTCCACGTCTTTCCGGTTCCGAAGCGCGTACCGGAGGCATAGACGCCGTCGATCTCGACTTGATAGGCTTGCTGCTCATCCGACTGCCAGCGGATCTCCGGGCGCGGGTTCGCTGACAACACAGTGACGCTCGGGGCAGCCGGTGCGCCGATTGCAATAAATTGTGCTGCATCGCTCCAACTGCCTGCTGTACCGTCTGTGTTGTAGGTGCGTACTCGCCAATATTTCGTCCCACTGCCAAGCGTATTTGCTGGGGCTGTGTAACTTGTCAGCGCTCCTGTTACGGTTACGAGTGACGACCATGTCTCTTTGTCACTCGAAATTTCAAGGTCAGCTTTTGTCTGCGCCGTACCGGTCGCGACGGAATGTTGCCACGAAAAGGACACTGAGCGGCTTGCGTCGACAACGACATCAATAGGTTCCAGCGGGGTTGCCGTCGGCGTAGAATCTTTTGTGGAGATTGTGATCCAATCCGAGGTCGTCGTCACACCAGAGTTGGAAACGACGGATACTCGCCACTGAATTTGATTACTGGATGGGAATGTGTTCGCTGGAATAATGCACTGTCCTGTCTGCGGAGTAGCTGCGACAGTATGCACAGTACCGGTTGTTCCGTCTCTCCACTGGAGTGTGCAGGTTGTTTCGGTCACATCTCCATAGCACCAGCCGGATGCAGCAGACGCCCATGTAAAGGTTGCTGCTTTCGTCCGATCCACAAATCCGCCAGCTGCCGGAGATTGCCCCGAAATACTCAGGCCGATAACCTCATCATAGACCGTGACGACAATATAGGGAGGATAAGACGATCTTGACGTATAGACGTTGGTTTGCTTGCCGGTCAGCGCGTCGATACAGATATTCATTCCGTGGGAAAAGATAGATTTCAGCCCGTCACGCTCAAAATTGCTTGAAATATAGGGGGACCGCGCATAGTTGTCCTTAAAACTGTTTGTGTAAAAAAACTGATGGCCAAATCTCTCCGGCTGCGAATTGTAGGTCGCAGATTTCTCAGAAAAATCGGTTTTTAACGCATATCCATAAAACCCGTATGCATCGTTGGGCGCATCCGTGCCGACGAACAGCTGAAGCTGCCGGATTTTCTTGAATTGTCCCGCAGTGGCCATTGCCGCAAAATGCACCAAAAGGCCATCTGCTTTATCTTGCAAATTCTCCTTTGTGCCGCTGCTGAAATTGGTATTTGGGGATTGCAGTCTCACAAATGCAGATCTGTCCGCCTGAATTGTATAGTCTGGCATTTATGTCCCTCCCATCCGAACCACTCTACGGCGCTCCTGCACAATGCGGAGAATGTCCTCAAACTCCCGCACCGTGTGGGCGTCGATCGTGATGTTGTAAGTATCGCCGCCGGTCTGGCGCGTTTCCTGCGCGGTCAGGATGCGCGTGCCCTGCGGCAGAATCGCGGTCTCCGCACCGTGCTCGCTCAGCAGCGTCCGCCCGCCGGGGAACCAGTCTGTGCCGCTGGCGTTTCGAGCGTACCCCATTGCATTTTTCCACGCCTCAAATGAACCGACCACACCTCCGGAGGCCAGCTCTTCCTCCCACTGTTCGCGCAGGTATGCATCGCGGTTGCCGTAATACTTGCCGTTGGCATAGTACGCGCCGTATCCGGTGGCGTTTGTGGCGGCGTTGGTGTCAGCACCTTTCCACTGTGCCCAAAGGCGTTGTTGGTTGCTCGGCTGATTCTTGTTCATGCCAAGTCCTGTTCCGATTTGTGTAAACCCGCTAGCCCATTTATTAAAATGCCAGAGAGGGGTTGTGGTCAAAGTGACAAGGCCGGAAATCACTTGAAGTGTGTCAGCAATCAGCGCGATGACCTCCGACAGAGGCCGCAACGCCTTCGTGAGATTCGGAACAGCTCCATTGGCCAAGTCATCTGTCGGTGCGATGATGTTTCCAACCGTCTCAAGCAGCATGCCGAAAGCATCCACCAAGCCAGATTCCTTCATTGCCTGCCCACCGTCCTTGATGAGCTTCGTGATCTTTCCATAAAATTCCGTGAGGTACGGGGCGAACTCCGCAGCCATCTGGTTCTTGACAGATTCCTGTGTTTTTTGCAGCCGCTGGAATCCGTCGTCAACAGCGCCGAGTGCTTCTAACGCTTCGTTATCGAGAACATAGCCAACGTCATGCGCTTCCTTCGCATAATCTTTCAGGGTGTCGCTGCCCTGGATGATCAGTGGGTTGAGATCCTGCGCAGACCGCCCAAAGATGTCCATGGAGAGCGCGTCACGTTCCGTCGCGTTCTGAACATCGCCCAGCGCATCGATCGTGTCGTAAAAGACGTCGTTCGCGCTGCGCATGCTGCCGTCGGCGTTTGTCAGGGAAATACCCAGCTGTTCAAAAGCGGATTTTGCATCTCCGGTTCCGTTGATGGCATTTTGCATGTTGTTGGTCAGCTTGGTCAGCGAGCCTTGCAGCGTGTCCATGGAGACGTCGATCAGTTCTGTCGCGTAGGAAAACTCTTGCAGTTGCTCCGCGGATTGCCCGGTTGTCTGCGACATCGTGAGGATGTTGTCGACGTAGGCTGCGGACTCCTTCGTCATGGAGATCAGAGCCTTTTCGGTCTTGACCACCGCAGCGACCACAAGGCCAAGGCCGGTCACAGCCAAAGCTGCGCCTGCATGGATGCCGTTGAGAGACTGCACGGCCTTCTGTGCGCCCTCCGGAAGCTGGACACCGAACTTCCCGGCCACATCCGTCAGCGCGTCGCCAAGGCCGCGGACGACCTCGTCGTTGCCGGAGAACTCCTCCTTGAGATTGGAAAACAGACCCTTGATGCCGCCGCCCTGTTCCTTGGTGTCGGAAAGGGCTTTTTTCAGCTTGCCAAAGGCGGTTGTCGTGCCGTCGGCCTCTTTCTGCGCCTTTTGGAGCGCGTCCTCGTTGTCCTTCAATGCACGCTCCATCTTGACCAATTCGGCCTGTGCGTTGTTGAGCTGCGTTTTCCAGCGATTGGTGCGCTCGTCGGCTTCGCCGTAGGCGGAGGCCGAGGACTGGAGCGCCTTTTCAATCTGCTCGATTTTTTCCTTCTGCGTCAGGATCGTGCGGTCGAGGATGTCGTTTTTCTTGGTCAGCGCTTCGACACTGTCTGCGTTATCCCGAAACTGCTCGGACGCGAGATTCAGCTCGGATTTCAGGACGTTCAGGCCGGATTTGATCTCGGCCAGCGCAGCCTTGTATTCCCGCTCGCCGTCCAGTTTGATTTTTGAGTTGATACCCGGGGCAGCCATCAACCGCCACCTCCCATCAGATATGCCGATAACGACAAGCGGGCGGGCTTCTCCGTCTCCGCAGGAGACTCAGAAACGACACGCCGGCCCGGTGCGCCCATGAGCTTGAAAAACTCACGGTAAAGCGCTACGCACCGCGCCGGCGTCATTGTCCGCCAGAAAACGGCCTCGTCGTTATGCAGGACATTGATCCAGATATTCAGATACCAAGCGAAGTTCAGGCCGTCGCTGCCGCTTCCTTGGCCTCCACGTTTTTTGTTTCTTCTTCGGTCGACTCCGCCTCGTCATCGTCCGGAGTCAAGACCGCTGCGAACAGCAGGCCGAACACATCGCCCTGGATGCGGCGGAACTCCTTCCAGCTCACCGCACGGCCGATCTCGCGATCCGTGACGGAGAGATCCAGCCCGGCAGCGTTCGCGGCCTCGTTGACCAGCGCCGCGAGCAGCCGCGTGAAATTCCGGAAGGAGCGCTTTTCATCGAGCATTTCCTCCAGTTCGCCGGCCGCCTGAAGATCTGCCAGCACGTTGAAATTGCAGCAGAGCTGGAGCGTGTGGCCGCCATACTCAAACGGCAGCGTTTTCAAACGGAGATCCATGGTTTATCCTCCCTCCGTGACGACGGTCGGTTCCGTCGTGAAGCAGGCGTCGAGCCATGCAATGGCCTCGGCCTCGGTGTCAAACGATTTCCACTCCATCAAGTGGCCTGCGTCATCGACCAGCGCTTCGCCGGAGGTCGTCGGCGTCTGGAAGTTGATTTGCTCGCCCATGGTCTGGAGCGTCTTGCTGGGCGGGCCGAACAGCGTCTTGTGGACGAAGATCGCCGTGAACTTCTCTACGCCGTCGATCATATCCGGCGCATAGAATCCGCTGCCGACGTACTGACCGGTCGAGCTCTTGCCGTAAGCCATGCTCTTTACCGTCGAGGGGGAGCTGGAGCCGACCGAGCGACTCAGCTCATACGCCTTGAAGAGCAGCTTCTGCGTCGAGTCCGGGATGTACTTCACGCCCTGGCTGACCGTCAGGCCCGTGACCTTCTTCATGTACTCGGCCAGCGCGGACTCGGCATAGAGACGCCCCTCCGCGAACTTGAGTTCGAGGTTGGCCGTCATTGCGTCGCCCATGGACATCGGCGTGTCATAACTGATTTTCTTCTGCGTTTTGTCGTAATTGTATTTCGCGACCTTCATGCCGCGAAGATCAAATTCAGGCATGTCATTCTCCTTTCAGAATGTCGGCAGCGACGTCGGACATTTTGTCGTTGGCCTGCTGCCAGGTGTTGTGTACCGCGGTCGACCAGTAATAGTCTGCCGGGATTTTGCCGCCGGTTCGCCGGCCGTAGTTCAGCACAAAACCCTTTGTGCCGTACCGCTGCCCACGTTTGTCCTTCCCGTGGATCGTGACGAACATATACGGGACGCCGTTTTTGTCCTTCCGGACGACGCGGGCTTTTGTGATATGCCGCAGCGTCTCACCGGTGCGCCGCTGGCGGCCGGGGTTGTTATGTCCGGACTCCACGAAGGCGGATTTTACAGAGGTCAGCATGACCTCGGAGCCGGCTGTCAGCATCCGTTTCACGTTCTCGTCGGTAAACAGATCGGCCTTATTCAGCTGCCGGATGGCCTCTTCAATGCCGTCAGTCTCCATCTGCGCCATCAGATCACCTCACAGGGAATGTCCGTGTAGTAGGTGGCTGTCTCGACGTCGTAGGAGTGCTCCGGCATCTGCATCGCGATATGCGCATCCGCCAAAGCCTTTGAGACTTCGGCGGGGAGCGTATCATCTTCGGTTTGCGTGGCCACTGTCACAACGGCCTGATAGATCGTGGCAAAGGGACGGCCGTTGGCATAGGAGTAGCGCTCGCCGGTCGGCGTCCAGACCAGATAGCGGAGCAGCTGCTCGCCGTCGTTTGTCGTCTCTGGAGCCTGTACCTTGTAGACCGCATCCGGCAGGACGGTCTTGAGCGCGTTTTCAATCTTGGAATAACTCATATTTTCCCTCCGGCTCCGCAAGGCTTAACGTGTTGATGTCGAGGCCGTCGGCGTCCTGTTCGCGCTGCGCCTGGTCAATGCGATAGACGTGGCCGTCCTCCAGTGTGCAGTATTGGTCAGCCTCGATCGGCGCGTCGAATACGCTGCGCGGCATGGACACCATGCGCACGAGCTTCTGCCCGGCCTGCTTCCCGGCGTAAAACCGGGAGGCGTACACCGTGCGCTCGCAGTAAAAGTGCTGGCTGACGGCCTTGAGTTTGCGCACGGCAGGAGACCGACCAGGGAGCAGCGTATAGATCGTCAAAATCTTGTCGTAGATCATCCGCTGTCCCTCATTTTCTCGTGGCACAGCCGATCCTTGATCATGATGTCAAGGTTCCGGGGAAGTGCCGCCCGCTCAGTGTTGCCGCGGGCACGATACATCCACGCGGCCACGGAGCCGACCAGCATGTCATCCTCGTCGCTGTCGTCCGCCAGCGTGATGCCGCGCCGGCGGACAAAGGATTCGGCTGTGGTCAGCAGACCGCGCATATAAAGCTCCTGTTGATCAGCGCACGACAAAATGCCAAGATCAACCTTCATGTAAGTCAGACGCAGGTCTGCTGACATTCCACAGCCCCCTCTCTTACGCCTTGGCGGTCACGCTGCCGGAGCCAACGGCCACGGCCTTGCCGTCCGCGTTGACCTCAACGACGGTGATGGTCGCGCCGGTCGTGGCGCTCTTGATGGTTTTATTTGCGGGCAGATCTGTCCAGCCCTTGCCGATGGGCTCGCCGTTCGCCACAGGCACGGCCTGACCGCTGACCTGGTATTTCAGCGCGCCGGAGCTGTTGCCGGCCACCGTCACGGTGCTGTCGCCGGACGCGCCGCTGCCGGCTGCCGTCGTCACGATCAAAGTGCCAATTGCAGTGTTAGCGAGGTCCTTGCCGAAAGTCGTGGTCGTGGTCGGGGCCACATTGCCGTAGTTGACGACCACAAACGCCTCACCGATGGCCGGCTTGCCGTCGCGGCGCTGCAGGCCCTTATAGCAGGTCTGATTCTGAAGCCACCGCACATTTGTATTGGATTCGATCAGCGTGCCCTCGCGCTCGACCGAGCGATAGAGACTCAGGAAACCGCCTGCAATCTCATTGTCCGGCATGACTTCCCACTCGACGATCACGCCGCCGACGACCGGCATGGTGTTGTTGACGCCTGCAACCATAGCCGCAGCGGAGTTGTAGGCCAACGCGCGGGACATCAGGTCGAGATGTGTCTTGCGATTCATGGTCCAGACGACCGTACCGTTGGAGTAGTCCGGCTTGGCCACAGCCAGCGCCGCGACCAGCGGCTGGAAGAACTCGACGCCAGTCTTGGCGGAGAGGTCGAGTTTCAGAATGTGGCTGGTATGCAGGTCGGTAAAATCGCCCTGCTGCGCGCCCCACCATGCGGGCTTCGCGGTTGCGGACAGACGGGTCAGGATGCCAACGGGCATCTTTTCGCCGGTGCCGAACCAGATGGACTTATCGATCGCTTTTGCGAGCGAGGATGCGAGTGCCTGAAGGATGGTCGATGCAAGCTGCAGGTCACTGTCATCCATCAGCAGGGAGTTCGGGACGGCCATATAGCCGCCGACCATGTAGCCGTCCATCGTCAGCTGCCAGAAGTCAATGTCGAGCTCGTTGAGCGCGTCGGTCATTTCGGTCCAGATGGCCTCCGGTGCAACACCGGCAACGTTCTGGCGCGTGGTGCCGCGGAAACTCGTGGTGAAGCAGTAGCGCAGGAACTTGGATTCCTGATAGGTCAGATCGCGCAGGATCGGCAGGAAACCATCAGGGATGCCGAGTTCGCCGCCGTTTACGCTGCGCTGCTGACTGCGCGCCTCGCGGACGCGCTGCAGGAATTCTTTGACGGCGGGCTGCGCCAGCAGCGCGTCGCGCTCCTGATAGGTGAGGCCGAACCAACGGCGCTCCGGGTTATTGATAGGCATGGAATGATTACTCCTTTCGGTGTTGGTGGTTCCGGTCGGCTCTGCCGCCGGGGGATCAGATGCGGGCGGCGTCTGCGCTTCTTCCAGACTGCGGATTTCTTCGTTGATCTCGTTGATCCGTTCCTGCACACGGGTGATGTCCGCGGCGTTCGCGCTGCGCTCCTGCTCAAAAGCATTCACAGCGGCCTCAACGACGCTGCGCTCCTCATCGGTCTGCGCCTCGGCGATGTCATGCTCCAGCTCCGCTTCGCGGGCCGCGAAGCCGTCGCGCGTGGTTTCGAGCGTCTGAAGCTCAGTCTGCAGCGGTGCAAGACGGCTCCGCAGCAGCAAAACTTTTAATGCCATTTACTGTCTACCTCCCAGTTTCTTTTTCATGTCGCTGCGCCAGGCCTCGGCGCGGCGTTTTTCAATTTCGGCCAGATCCTGCTTGCGGGCGCTGACGGACGTCTCCGTGTAGGCCGGAAACGTACAGACAGACACCTCATAGAGAGGATCGACCTCTTCAATTTCCCAGCGGCATTTTCCGTCGCCGAGATCCACAAAGGTTTCGCGTTTGATGTCAAATCCAAACGAGCACTGGTCAACGTCACCCCGCTGGACGCGGGCGTAGAGGTTCATGGCGTCAACGTCGTCCCGATTGATTCTGATGCTGCCCCAGAGACCGCGCGCATCCTGCCGCAGCGTCAGCGTGCCGGCCTTCGTCCGGCCAAGCACGAGGCTGGAATCGTGGTTGATGAGCGCCCGGACATCTCCGGAAACGGAATTGGTAAAAGCACCCGGCTTTACGATCTCGCTCGCGCCTTCCCACAGCGGATACTCGCTGTTAAAAACGGAGAAATAGCCCTCGATGAACAGATCATCGTTGGCCGCGCGCGTCTGAAATTGCTGGGCTACGCAGCGCACCTGCCGCTGCTGGCGTTCATTCGGCATTGCCGTCGCCTCCTTCTAGTTTTTTCTGATTGCCGATCATGCCGCGGGGAATGTAGTTTTCGAGGATTACCAGCTCGTTCAGACCCTTGCGCGGGCTGAGACCGAGCCAATCGCGAGCCTCGTTGCCGTCCATCAGGCCGCGGATGTACTGATCGTCGGCCACGCTGGCCAGCTCCTGCAGCGTGTAGCTGTAAAGCCGGCGTGTGGACATCTGGAAATACATCTCCTCGGAGATCAGAAGCTTTCGCGTCAACTCCTGACAGATGATGTTGGAGATTGTGACCGCCGTGGTGCGGATCATGTGGTTGTGCTCCGCGTCAGAATAGCTGCCGACGCCGACCATATACGGCGTCACACCGACCAGCGAGGCAACCTCGCGTTTGTCCAGCTCCACGCTGTCCTTGATGGCGAGATCCGTCAAACTCAGTGGTTTGACCTGCTGCACCTCCATCAGCTCTGCCGGGATCACCCACGGCTCGCCCGCAGAGCTTCCGGACATATACTGGTCAACCAGCCGCTTGCGGCCTGCTTCGTCGGCGAATTCATCCGCGAGCGCGTCTACCTTGACGATCACGCTCGGCTTCCACTTGTCGGACATAAAGCACTTTTTCGTGGCGGCCGCCTGCCGGAGATTCGCGGTCACATCCCGGAGGCTAATCCGCAGGCCGATTCCCTGCCAGGGCTGCGCTGGATCTGGCCAGCGTTTGAAATGGAGCACGCTGTCGGACGCATAGCGCCGTCCCTGCCACATGACATAGTAGGTCAGGCCGTTATCGTCGCTCAGCGCATAAGCGCCGGGCATCGGCTCCAGCTCGCTCAGGAGACCGCGTTCCGTGTGCGGCAGGAGGAAGGCACTTCCGGTCGAGGTCGTCAGCATCGTCCAGACGATCCAGGAGATCAGGTCTTTGCGCGTTCCGTGCCTCCATGGGGTGATATCCATAAAACGCGCCAGTTGATTGCGGACGCGGACATCGCCGTCGTCGGTGTTCCGCATGAGCTGGATCGTAGCGTTCGAGATGATATCAGCGAGGCCGCCGATGGCGGCGAGCACATCCGGGCTGTCGATCAGGCGTGTATAGCCGGGCACAGCCAGCGTATCAGCGTCGATCGCGCCGATCATCCATTTTTGCAGCGCCGGGTCCGTCCCTCTGCGCTGCGGCTTCACTCTCAATCTGCATCACCGTCCTTGTCTTTCTTGTCATACCAGCCTGCCGCCTTATTGCTGGCGGTCAGATCTTCGAGATAAGCGCAAACCGCGAACACCGAGGCATCAAAAAGGTCGATGCGGAGATTTGGCTCGATTTTTTGATACATGACCATGTCGTCAGCCTTTTCAATTCCGGCGACATTCTGCACGCAGTACTCATAGGGTTCAGCGTGCATGTAGTAGAGCGTTCCTTTCTTGGCGCTGGCCTCCAGGTAGCGGAAACCCTCGGATTTCCGTGTGAACAGCTGCGGCTGATCCTTGATGGGAAAGCGTTCCTTCTGCATTTCGACGAAGTATTCGCGGCAGAATTTTCGGTCGTGTCCGATGCGGCGGATCTTAAACCCATCGGCGCGCAGTTTTTTGTACCATTGCACCACATCGTGGTGATTTGTGACCTTGTCGTTTGTCATGTCCAGCCAGCCGTCCTCCTGCCAGCCGAACAGCGGGATTTGATCCTGCTGCGCCTTGACGATGGCGGCCGGCCGCGGGAACCATGCGTGCGGAATAATAATGTCTACGCCTTTGTAGTGGCCGAAGAGGCAGCCGGCCGTCAGGTCATGCAGCTTCGAAAGGTCTGTGCCGCCATACCAACGGATGGGCAGCTTCGCGAGTTGCCGATAGTTCCAGGCGTACTTCTCGTCGCTCTTGCGGAACTCTTGGATGTCAAACCATGCCTTGATCGCGTTCGTTGTGACGTTCAGTGACTTATTGAGGAACTCCGGCCGGAGCGCCGGGTTTTCAGCGGCCATAGCCGCGTCGTTGATCATGTCCTGCGGACGGATGGAGTAGCCCCAGCCAGGCGAGGCTGCTTTCAGCACAGCTGGATCATGCAGGTCAACGTCGCCGTTTTCCATCGTCGGCGCGGAGCAGAGGAAGCAGAAGATGCTGTCCGCTGCGTTACCTGTAACGGTCCCACGCAGGATCTTCCGGCAATAGTCCAAGTGGCCGAGCAAAAAGCCGCGGGCATTGGGGCCGTTGGAAGAGATGATGATGACCAATTTGTTGGTGTACGCCTTGGTTGCGTCCTTCAGGATCTGATATTGCTGCGGGCTTTTGTAGGTGTGGGCCTCGTCAGCGATGACGATGTTGCAGTTAAAGGAATCCTGCTTGTCAGGGTTCGCGGCAAGGGCGTTGATCGAGATCATGCCGTCGCCGATGTCTCCGGAAATAGACCGCTCCATGTTGTTGTCGATGATGCGCAGCCCCTGGTTTGGATCGTCTCGGACTGTTACGCCGAGGCGGTTGAAGTTGTATTTGAGAAAGTCAAAACCTTCGAGCGCCTGTTTCAAAGCGCCGCCAACCTCATAGACTTTAGAGCCGGAGGCACGCTCATACATGGCTAGAGCTCCGGCCAGAGAGGCCGCGAAGGTCGTCTTGACGTTTTTGCGGGGGATAAAGTCCACAGCTTCCTTGAAGCGCCGGATCTTTGTATCCGGCAGATAAAAACCCATCAGGTTGTAGACAATAAACTTGTGATAGGGGAGAAGCAGGAAGGGAGTACCGCGCAGCGGCGTCGCATCGAGGAATTCGCCTTGCTGGTGGCAGAACATCGTCTCGATGATTGCGATGATGTCGTTGGCCGGCTCCGCGCGGAAATCCCACTTGCCGGAACCAAGATCCGCGACATACCGCTTGCAGGACAGAACAACGTCTTCGCACAGCCCGGACTCCCCAGAGAGCACCGACTCGACAAAGGCGTCGACGTCGCGCTGATACTGCGCGCCCTGCTCTACGGCGTGGTCGTGCGCTGCTGCGAGCAGCTGCTCGATTTTGCTGTTCCCGGCAGATGCTGGCTGAAGCTTCGACCTGGCTTTATTCAGGCCAGTCGGCGTCAGGCCGAGCTGATTGCGGAGCGACTGCACCGTCGCGCGCAGATCTTCGACCGCCGTCCAGTATGGGCTTTTGGCCGTGTACTCCGCGCCGGTCTTGTTGACCATGGTGCAGATCCGCTGCCCCCCCTGTTTCTTCCACTCTTTCTCTGCGCGGGAGAGTTCGCGTTCCGTCTTGGCCAGCTGCTTGATCGTCGGCTCGAATATCTCGTTGTAGGTTCCGACCAGCTCCATGTCCTTCCGGATCATGTCCTCTCTGGCCAAGTGCTCACCTCCCGCATGCCGGAGACTCTGCCAGGCCCGGCGGCTCCGGGCCCAGTTAGGAGGATCTGAGAAGGCAATGGCGGCGTTCCCAATGTCGCTGCTGCCTGGCACAGCCTCCGGCGTTTCGCGCAGGCGCGTCGTTTGCGCCCGCACCGCATGATTCAATTCTCGCGCGCACCCGCGCGCCTCGGTCATCCTCGCTTACCCCCTCCGCCCGTTTTCCCGCCGTCGGAAAAGGGTACCCCACCACCTCCATCAGCGGCACATGCTTGTGC
>OLOU01001207.1_pt1 | contig 18757 bp, 17 predicted proteins | sample 1672101 | NCBI WGS metagenome assembly OLOU01 (sample SAMEA3136645, study PRJEB25190) | human gut metagenome | biome: human gut; feature: human-associated habitat; material: faeces | place: Austria | collected 2013
TGAGGCCAGTTTGCTTTTCTTCAGCAACTTTTCTATACTTTTGTCATCCATACAGTTTCCTCCATCCGCCAGCCAAATGCCTAATCCGTATTTTTTGTATGCTCTGCTGGTCGCTTTGTCCCTGCATCAGAACTGTGATTGGGTTCGTATTTCGGCTGCGGGAGATAATATGGGTATTCATAACAACTCCTCTTCAGAGGTTAGTTATCGCTAACTTTTCTGTAAAAAGTTAAGGCTCATTTGAGCCTTAACAGGCCGCTCCAGCCACAGTTAAAAAAGACTGCCAGTTCATTGACATACCCTATTGCCTGTTCCCGACTCATGTCGTGGACGACTGTTTCAAAAACAGCCGTAAAATAGGCGCTGGTAATCATGTGATGCAGATCGTAATTGACTACGCCTTCCGCCTTGCCGAGTCGCCGGAGCTGCTGATAATACTCTTCCGTCTGGGACACTTCAAGTTCCACAAGCTCATGGACATAGTTGCTGTACCGAGTCCCTTCAGAACAACAGAGCACCAGTTTGAATGCATCGAAATTGTCATAAATGTAATTGATAAAATAATTCAGATAATAGGTGTCGCGGTTGACCCGCACGCCGGTTTTCTGGTATTCATCCAGGATTTTATTTTCATCCGCCCAGAACTGCTTCGTCTCAACGCCATATTCTGCAAACATCGGATCCTGCATATATCCGTCAATCAGCGTCTTATCGCAGTCCCAGATCACTGCAATCACATTCTTCATACGCGTAGCTCCTCTTGCTTCGCACATTTACTTCCAACAATAGAATGTACGCTCTGCGAGCATTCTATTGTCATGAATAAATCTCTTTTACCAGCCCTGTTTCGAACGGAATCTTTACCGCAGTCGGGCCAAAAACATAGGCTGCGATATCATAACGGTTAAAGATCACCACCAGCTCATCGTCTGTCAGATACCACTGAATATTGTCGATATCGGACGCTGTCCCTGCAGTATCCGGGGTTTCCTCCCTGTCTGCAGCTGTCATGTCGCTGTCCTCCAAATCCTCTTCGGCTGAAAATCCGTAAAACATTCCCTTGACAGTATCCTCGTAGTCTTCAAAGAACATAAAATCCTCCTGTTCTTCCTGAAAAGCCCTCAGAGCGTCCAGAACCTGTGCATACAGGCTGTCGTAATCCTCTGTCACATCCCGCAGTGTCAGCCTTTTGCCAGTCTTTGTGTCATAATTGTAACCATTATAAACGAAGTTCGGATGTGCACCTCCGAGATAGGAATAATCCGTGGTTACGTAGCTGAAGATCCTGTCATCTCCACGCTTCATGGAAATGGTGTCCTCGATGGCATATAAAGAGCCAGTTGTTTCCCAATCACTATCCTCCAGGAAGGTCTGCATATCTCCCCATGCTTCCTGCGCCAGCTCATAGGTATCTGCGCTCTGCTGATCCAGCACCTTCTGCAGTGCATCATAGCCGCTGTCTTCGATGGTGGCTTTCTGAACGCTAATTGTGACCAGGACCTCTCCTGCATCGTTTTTCTTTTCTTCCTTCTGATCCTCTACCGTTACCTTGATGTCGGTATTCTCATTTGACGCTGTAATTTCTGTATCCGGGTCTTCTGCAACCAAAATCTCTGCGTCTATCGCTGCATTCTCCGCGCTTTCCGTTGTATTTCCGGCAATCTCTGATACAGTTTCTACCGCACTTGTTTCTCTATCCGCTGCTGTTTCTACCGTACTTGTTTCTTCATCCGCTGCTGTTTCTGCTGCTCCCTGCATATCTTTTGCAGGGCTGCCGCATGCTGTCATGCTAATAGCCATCGCTGCTGCAAGCATAACCGCTGTCACTTTTTCAGATATAACTATTTTCTTTTTCATTATAATTTCTCCTCAATCTACAAAACAGCGCAAACGCGCCCAATTACCAGTTTGTACCGTCTTGTTCGCTGCTGCACATTTTACCTCAAAAAATATGTGCAGTTGCCGTGTGTCAGTATTATTATACCGTATTCGAGGAACCGCTTTTCTTAACTTTTCTTAAATAATTCTTCCCTTTCCATCTATCAACACCCAGCCGTTCCAGAGCTTTTTCATCTCCTCCGGCACGATATTCTGGCTGTTTTTATGCTTTGACGGACGGATCATCACCTTATCCGGGCTCGGATTGAGCCGCGCTCCCCAGAAGCTGAAGGTGGAGTTTGCACAGATATTATGGCCGCAGCAGCTCATTAGCTGCATGTCAAACAGGCTGTTTTTCCCGGTATTCCAATTCACGACGGTAAACTCTTTTCCGGGATAGGCATTTTTCACATATGCAGAGTCATCTGAAAAAACATAGAAATGTGCGTCCGGTGTCTGCTCCTTTATATACGAAATCGCCGCTTCATAATAAGCATCCGTGCAGATCCCGCCGAACATCTCTGCATTCTGTGCATCCAGATAATCCCCGCGGCGGATATGGATGCTTACAGAGGTTTCCTGCTTCATGCGCTCCATCGTTTCTTTATTTTTCGCGGCAGCCTCTAAATCCCAGCCTTCGCCCTTTTCCGGATCCGGAAAATGAATCTGGCTGCGCAGCATCGGCAAAATATCCGCATAATAAGCCTCGCACGCCCAGAAACCGCTTAAATAGGCGTCCTCCAGATCAAAGATTTCCGGATGGTACATATCGCTTTCCGTAAAATGCCGGTTGCTGCCCCCAAGCAGCTTCTTTTTCAGTTTTCCGACCAAATTATTTTTTCCAAGAATTGCCTGCTTTTCTTCCTGTGTGCAATATTTTACAGGAAGATTTTCAAACCAGGACAACTCCAGCTTCCGGCTCGCAAGCACCTTTGTCTGCCGCTCTTTGTCGAGAAACCAGGAAACATCCAGTCTGGCATCTTTTCCCAAAGACTCCAGCTTCCGGTACAACGCGTACTGCTGCATCTGGTTTCCCAGTCCGCCCATCACCTCTACAATAATCATGACCGTTTCCGCCTCCCTTTTACCATTCCGTACAAATACTTAAATTCCTCCGTCCTGCCGAACACGATCAGAAAAATTCCATTAAAGACAACCGTAATGATCACGATCATCAGCGCAAATTTTGCAATCGTCACCTGCGGCATCAGCAGATTCTGCAGCGGAATGAGCACTGCCAGCGCAGCTCCGATGACGAGCAGATATTTGATGGACTCCTGAAAATAGGAAAACGCACTTTTTTCAAAGCAAACCCGATAAATAATGATCGGTTTTGTGATATTTGCAATCAGTCCGGATACGACGGTTCCGATAAACACGCCCGCCAGACCTATTTTAAACACCAGAGCGATCGACAGCACCAGATTGACGATACCCTGAAGGATGGACAGATATTTATCCTGTTCAAAAACACCAGCCGCCGTTTTGAAATTCGAAAGCACGACACGTTCCCCTTTAAAGAAATAGTCCGTCAGATACCAGGCGATAATCGAAGTTGCCAACACGCGATCCGCTCCGACATACAGCTCCACGAGAGGAGACAGGAGCAGGAAAAATCCCACAGCCGAAAATCCGTATACCCAGATTGCAAAAAAACGATATACCAGAAACAGCTGAAACTGCTTTTCCCTGCTCTCCGTCGCGATCAGATTTCCAAAGCTGGAAATAACGGAGTTGAAAATCAGGTTTACATAACCCGAAACGGAATTGACGATCATCTTGTAGGTTCCGATCAGACCGACCCAGACGACACCCAGACAGGACGAAATAATGATCGCATCCGTCTGCAGACGCGCCATATCCCCGATCCGGTGCAGCATCAACGCCTTTGTCTTATCCACCACCGCTCCGGTTTCTTCTTTTGTCAGCGGTTCCACATTTTTTTCCAGCAAAAGCGGATATTTGCGGTTCAGATAGCAGCTGATAAAAATCTTCTGTCCGAGAGACACGCCGACCTGGATCAGCAGGTATAACAGGTAGTTTGGCAGTACCAGCAGTCCCAGAAGCTGCAGCACCACGGAAACCGCCTTGCTGATGGCATCCGCGTTCGTCTGGATATAGTTTTTCTGCTCCGCATTGGCAAGACTGTATTTGTATGCAACAAAATACGTTGTCACCGTGTTGAACAAAAACAGCAGATAGTAAACCCGCAGCTGCCTTAGGGTCAGATAATCTGCATTTTTGACGATCCATGGTAAAAACGGTACCAGTGCAAGTCCGATGACAGCAATCACGATAGCAATGGTGCGGTACGCTTTTTTATACAGCTGCATGTAGGATTTGATTTTTTCCCGCTCGCCCCGCGCTACCGGACCGTACAGGCTGTAGTTTAAAGCAGTTCCGACGCCAAGCTCCGCAAGGGAAAGCATCGTCAGAATTTCGCTGTAGAGATCCTGCACGCCCAGAAGCGTGTCGCCCAGATGGGTGATAAACACCTGCCGCAGGATAAAATTGAGCAGCGTCGTTGCCCCGCTCCCTAAAAAGCCGAATATTATATTTCTGGTCGCATATCTGACTCTTCCCATGTTTTTTCGTCCTGTTCTCCTGATATTCCTGCCAAACTGTTTGATCGAACTTGTCCTGTGACAGGGCATAAGGATCATTCTGCCCTATCGTTATTCTCTTCCCTGAAAAGCTGCACTGCCAGAAAGGCCAGTGCGCTGCCGCTGCCCCAGGGATAGGTTCCGTATACCTGCGGATATTCCGCAAAGCCCTTGCATTCCCCGGAGCAGTCTGTGACATATCCTTTTTGGATACTTGTCTGCAGGGTGGCTGCCAGACGGCTCAGTGCAGAGCTCCACTGCTCTGAACGCTGTACAGCTGCAGTCTCTGCTGCCAGCCAGGCCCCATATCCGATCATCCCCTCCGCTGAGGTATCCCGGTGTCCCTCCTGTGCCTGCAGCTGCCAGGAAAATCCACCGTCTGCGCGCTGCCATACAAAAATGCTGTCAAGGAGCTGTTGCTGCAATAAAAGCAGACGATTGCAGCCCTCCCGGGCAACAGACTGGGAGGACGGCTGCACTGCTGACTGCTCTGCCTGCAGCTTGTCCGCCTGTTCTGCTCCTGCAGGCTGCTCTGCCTGCAGCTTGTTCGTCTGTTCTGCTCCTGCAGGCTGCTCTGAAATCCACAAAATGCTTTGCGACAATCCAAGCAGCATCCAGCCGCAGGCTCTTCCCCAGCCGATTATTCCGTATTTCATGCCGTTCTTTTCATCATAGCCATGATAGGGCAGACCGGTTTTTTCATCCATCCCCTTTTGGAAAAAGAGCTCCAGCTGACGGATTCCGAGGTTTAACAGCTCTTTATCCTGTTTCTGAACACCGTAACGACAGGCAAAGGGACAAAGCATCCCAAGGGTATCTGCAAACAGCCAATCCGGATGCTGGCTCCGGTACGCAAGGATGCCGTCCGCAGTTTTTTTCGCTGCTTTGATCCAGCCTGCGCAAATGTCCGCCCCTTCCCGGCAGATCCAGAGCGCTTCCAGAGATTCTGCATCTTCCCTTTTTTCCCTCGTCAAAATCTCTTCTGTCCACAGGGCAACGCTTCCATTCATCACATGATCCACATGAGAGATGGGATATCCGCTGTTTTTCCACCGTCTGAGATAGGAAAACACACTGTTTAACGCAGTCTTGTCCTTTGTCTGCTCATATGCATGCAACAACCCCATCGCAAGAAGCGCCTGAGGCCAGGAATAGCGCTCTACCTTTTCCGGCGTCATGCCCGGGACGCAGGTCTTGATCCACTGTTTGATTTTCTGTTTGGTGGTCACCACCGGATAAGTATCCAGCATCGCTGCTGCCGGTTTTATCATTTCCTGTATCTGGCTCACAATTTTCCCTCACAGTTCTCTCAACAGGTTTTCTGCTTCTTTTGCCTTTTTGCAATAGTCCGGCATAATCTGCTGCAGGTGTGCTTTCTGTGCCTGTGCATTTTGATACAGCCAGTCAAATGCGTTGACGAGGTCTTCTTTTTGGGCGAGTGCCTGCACCGGCAGGACATAGCCCTCGTCCGTTCCAAATAAATCCTTTGCGATTCCACGGGCCTTGATCGAATAGCCGACTACCAGCGTCGGCACGCAGGAGGAATATGCCGCGATTGTCGCATGGGTCCGGGCTCCGATAAACATCTCGCAGCGGCTGATATAGCCCTTTAATTCCGGAGCGGACCCATCCGGCAGCTCGATCACACGTCCGGTCGATGCAAAGGCTTCATAAAGCTGCCGGATCGGTTTTCTGTCATCATTGCTTTCCCACACCACATGGGGAATCAGCGCAATATGCAGATCGGTCGTTTCTAAAATATGGGAGATCAGCGCTTTATAGTTCTGCATCGTAATGCCCGGAGTCTTTTCATTGTCCACAATCATCGGACTGATGTTCAGGCCCAGCATCTTTCCGGGAACCCAGCCCTCCGGCAAGGGAGCCAGCTTTGTTTCCAGTAAAAAAGCCGAGTCCGGATATAAATGGATATTTTTGTCAATTCCGGCTTTCTGCAGCGCTGCAAAGGTCAGGCTTTCCCGCGCGACGATCGCGTCGTAGCGCTTCATATCCTCCATGATTTCCGGACGTTTTAACAACTCCGGCTCGATAGAGCAGCCATATAAAACCGTTTTAGCGCCCTGCTTGTGGAACATGCGGTTTGCGGAAATCAGCCGGTCGAGCATGTTGTCATAGCAATAATTATCCCCGCCGATGGAAATATTCAGACGGTGCAGATTTTTCCCGCAAATGTCCTGATACCGGTATTCCATGAAGCAGTCCGGGTCATGGAAAAGCTTTCGCTTCAAATAGTACCAGGTATGCACGAATACATTCTTTTCGATGCTTTTTTCCTGTACAAAGCTGCTGCAAAGCTCCTTCAGGGAATAGGTTTCATCCTCCTTCGGGCGGTTCGTCATCAGAATCGCCGGTTTGGGAAGCATCCGGCAAAGACTGTTGACAATCGCCTCGCAGCCGTGGTTGCCGCTTCCCGCATGCATATATAAAACAATTTTATCGTCTTTCATGATTCCTCTCATTCTGCTTTTACGTCATCCAAAAGCAATTCGATCCCTCGGCATCCGGTTCTTATTTTCAACCTGTAACTGTTCAGTACCCCCACAGTTACGCGCAAAAATCCATTCCAAATCGGCTATGCCGATAGGATTTTTGCCTTCTAGTCTAAGTTTTCTTACGGTCAGCGCAGTAAATGCGCAGACCTACGGAACAGTTACTTCAACCTTTCCAATGATGATACAACGCAAGATACAACGCCGGACAGACGGTGAACAGCATCGTTTTTATCCGATAGCCCTTCGGCAACTCCTCTTTTGCTCCGGAAGCAGCAAGTCCTTTCTGGACAGCACTGTGGCACTGTACGACTTCCGTCTGGTATTTTTTCCGTTCAGCACCGGGCAGGCGCGCAATTTTTCCGGCAGCCAGCATCGCAGAAACCGCCAGAATACTGTATACCCGCCCCTTCTGGGACGGGAACTCTTTTTCCACAAGCCTGCAAGCAAGCTCCCAGCTTTTGATTTCATCCATGTAGCTCGGTTTAAAGGGCTTGAGCATCGCGCCCTGCTCGTTAATCCGGTAAAAATAGCCGCGATACTCTGTGATGCTCACGCTGGAAATCTGCATCAGCAAATCCATCAGAAACATCATATCCTCACCGATGCTCAAGTCTTCCCGGAAACGGATTTGCCCAATCGCACTGCGGCGGTATAATACGCTCCAGCAGCGGGTATTTCCGCGCAGGAGATAGTCCGAAACGTATTCTGAGCGATTGTATACACGGACGCCCTCCGCACGAACTGCGCGTTGTTGAGAAACGGCTTCTGCCCCGGCTTTTTCTGTGCCGTCTGCACGCAGCACTTTTTTTGCCCGAGCAGCATTTTCCTCCCGCTCTACATCCGTTTTTAACAGCTCCTCTGACCGGTTATAAATTCCGTCCGGTTTACCATTCCATCTATAGTAATCACAGACCGCAAGGTCGCTTTCTGTCTGCCCCAGCATCGCCCGAAGCACAGAGAGCATCTGCGGATCCAGCTTATCGTCCGCATCGACAAACATGATAAATTCTCCTTGCGCTTTTTCCAGTCCCTCGTTACGTGCTGCGGATACGCCGTTTTTCTGACGCAAAATCGGTAAAATCCTCGAATCCTCTTCCGCCAGCTTAAGCACCAGCTCCGTCGTCCCGTCCGTCGAATGATCGTCCAGCACCAGAAGCTCCCAGTTCGTATCCGCCTGCTGCCGGATGCTTTCGATACATTCCCCGATCCAGGAAACGCCGTTGTAAACCGGCATGATAATACTGATCCGTCCCTGCTTTTTTGATTCCATACAACTCTCCATTCAGCGCTGCCGCTTACTGTTTGCCCACAAAAGAAAATGGACAAGCTGCATCATTGCCGTATTTTCCGGATGCGCCAGCACCTGATACATCAGCTTATTTTCCGTAACAGTCGGAGTAAGCGGCATTCTTTTGACCGCTTCCTGCAGCTCTGTTTCCCTGCATTCCTTCTGCAGCCGCCCTTTCCAGCCTTCCCGTCCGTTTCTCGCCTCGTTCTTGATTTCCAGAAACATCAGAAGCTGCAGCTCCCGATCCGCCTGTTTTTGGGCGTTCGGCGCATGCTTGTCTGCAAGGATTTGGCGAACAATTTTATCCAGACTGCGGATATTTTCATACATTCCGGCATCATAACTGTGCACCATCGACTCCCGCAAAAACAGGTAGTGATACCAAGCTGCGCCCTCCATGACCACAATCCGCTGCGCATCCAGAAGCGCCGGAAGGGTGATGACCATATCCTCGCCCATTCGAATGGACGGGTCACAGTATTTCATATTTTCAACAATTAAAGTACGGGAAAAAAGCTTCATGCAGCGGGACAATGTGATCGGACGTTTTTCCTGCCCCAGAAGTTTTCCGTGAATCCGATCCTGCAGGCTGCGCCCCGTATAAATGCCCGGCTCCATCGCCTGATAAATTTCGATGCTGCGGTTTCTTTCCTCCTGTACATAATTGCCGCAGATGATCTCTTTTCCACAGTCGGACGAAAAATCCAACATTTTTTCCACCATGCAGGCGTCAATCCAGTCGTCACTGTCCACAAAACACAGATAATCGCCGGTGCTCATCGATACGCCAGCCATCCACGCGGACACCAGACCGCCGTTTTCCTTATGGATCGCCTTTACGATCGTAGGATATTTTGCCGCATATTCGTCTGCGATTTTAGCGGTGTCATCCTTCGAACCGTCGTTGACAATCAAAATTTCAACATCCTCTCCCCCCGGAAGCAGAGATTCAATGCAATGTGCCATATAATCCTGCGAATTATAGCAGGGAATTGCAATAGAAAGCAGTTTCATAGTGTTGTTCCTTTCATCTTCTGGATACCTGTCTGAATTTTCAGATAGGCGCTGTAGGCTGCAAATGCGGACGGAATCGGGTAATTTCTTTCGATTTCCTGTGTCTCAACAAAAAGGAGGGATTCATCCTGCCCCATGGGCTCCAGTTCATCCACCAGAACCTGATAGCCGGTCATGTGCCACTCCTTATGGGTGAAAATATGTTTTGATTCCGGAAGCTTCTCTATCCGGACAGCTTCCACACCCTGTTTTTTCAGCCATTCCCTGACCTCTTCCAACGATGCCTTTTTGTCCATCGCCGGAAATTCATACAGTCCTGCCAGCAGTCCCTTTTTCGGACGCTTACGCAAAACAACCTGTCTACTCGTTCGAATCACGAGAATCGTTTTATCTTCGATCGTCCTTGCCTTTTTCTCTGCCTTTTGCGGATACTGCTGCCAGGTGCCGTGCAATCCAACCAGGCAGAATTCCTGCCACGGACAGTTGCTGCACTTCGGTGCACCGTTTGGCAGACAGACGGTTGCGCCAAGCTCCATCAACGCCTGATTAAAGTCACCGGGGCGATCCTTTGGCATGACAGGACGTAGATCATCCTCTACTCTTTTTTTTACCGACTGATCGGAAATATCGCTGTCATCCTCCAAAAGCCGGGCAATGACGCGCAGCACGTTTCCGTCCACTGCGGGATTGGGCTGTTTAAAGGCAATCGACGAAACCGCGCCAGCTGTGTAGCTTCCGATTCCTTTTAGCTTTAAAAGCTCCTTGTAATCCGACGGCATCTCTCCGCTGTATTCTGTCACAATCTGCTGTGCCGCAGCCTTTAAATTCCGTGCCCTGCTGTAATAGCCGAGCCCTTCCCAAAGTTTTAATAATTCATCATCATCCACTTCGGCGAGCGCTTCGATATCCGGCAGTCGTTCCATAAAGCGCGCAAAATACGGTTTTACCGCCTCGACCCGCGTCTGCTGCAACATGATCTCCGATACCCAGACCCGATACGGCGTCGGTTCTTCCCGCCAGGGTAAGCTCCGTCTGCTTTTATCATACCATGTTAATAGTCCCGGCGCAATCCGGTTTAACAGTTCCTGTTTTCTCTGTACTTCAATATTCCTTGAGGTTTGTTGCTTCAATCCAGTTCTCCGTTTTTCTTTTTTTGCTCACCGCAGGCGATTGCACTCATAGCGCTCCAGTGTCATCAGGCAGCTTTTCAGCGTGTCGTACTGCTCCTCCAAACTGCCCTCCGAAAGCTCCAGATCCAGGGAAGCAGCAATGGCATTCAACATATGAAGATCGACTTTGCCCTCCAGCGCTGCAAATACTTCCAGCTTTTCTTCGTAGCTGTCCGCATCTAAAAAAGCGAGCAGACCGGGATCGGGCTGGGGCTCAACAGAGTTCTCAGAGGATGCTGCAACGGCCCGGGACTCAACAGTGCTCTCTGACGGCATTGCAGCGGGTCGGAGCTCAACAGGGTTTTCTGACGGCGCTGGAACGGGCTGGGGCACTGCCGCTGCTTCTGCCATCGGGATCCGCATAAAACGGTCTTTTCCCGCTGCATCAGGATATTTTTTTGCATCCACCTTTTCCAGAAACATGGAAAGCGGTCTTGCAAAAACCTGGAACTCTCCATAAAGTGCCTGATAGATCACAAGCTGCTCACCGGTCTCCGTGTGGGTTGCCAGTGCCACAATCCGATAAAGCTTTCCTTTAAAATGCTGATAAATTTCTCCTGCCTGGGGAATCTGATTCATCAATTTGCCTCCTGTCCCTTTCTGCAGTCGTTTCATCCATACGACTCTCTGATATCACAGTATACTCTAAATTTCAAAAGCTGTCATGCGAAAAGTTTTCCTCTTTACGAGCCTTTCATTTGGTTGTATGATGTCTTTGAAATCTAAAGACCGCATCATTCAGAAAAGAGGCATCTTCTATGTCAGACAAGGACACGCACACTTACCTTGAAGTCAACGGTGATTTCCGCATGCGTGAGCTCGATCACAACGATCTGGAGCAGTTCAACGCACTTTTACAGTATGCTTTTCAGGTAACCTCCTACGAGCTCTTCCAGACCGGCTGGGAGCAGGAGGAAATCAAATATGCCAAACGTCCGATTCTCGAGGACGCTTATGTACTCGGTTGGTTTTATAAAGAAAAGCTGGCATCTATGATCGTCGTTTATTCCATGCAGATCAACATTCAGGACAACATTATGGCGATGGGCGGCATCACCGGAGTCACTACTTATCCGGAATACACCGGACGCGGACTGATTCATTCCCTGATGCGCTATGTCATCGACTATATGCACAAAAAGAAGCTTCCCATTTCCTTTCTATATCCATATTCCATTCCATTTTATCGGAAAATGGGCTGGGAGATCGTGTCCGACAAACTCACCTTCACTGTCAAGGATACGCAGCTTCCAAAGGCCTTCCCCGTCCGGGGCATGGTCGAACGTGTCAGCTTGGATTCCGAGGATTTTCATAACGTGTATTCCTATTTTGCCATGCAGCACCACGGTGCACTCATTCGCGACAAGCTGGCCTGGGATGAATACTGGCGCTGGGAAAATGATGATATGATCGTAGCCCTTTATTATAATGAAGAGCACAAGCCCCTTGGTTATCTGGTTTATTACATTGCAAATGAAATTTTTCATATTAAGGAAATGGTTTATTTAACCAGCGAAGCCAGACACGGCCTCTGGAACTACATCAGCGCGCATTTTTCTATGATCACACAGGTACGGGGGGATAATTATTCCGGCGAACCCATGGCATATCTGTTTGAAGACAGTGAGATTGAAGAAACGATAGCTCCCTATATTATGGCACGAATCGTGGATGTTGAAAGCTTTTTACAGGAGTATCCCTGGCAGATCCAGCCGGAGGATTTCAAAATCCATTTCCGGGTTACAGACGGCCTTGCTTCCTGGAATCAGGGAGATTTTCTCGTTTCCTGGCACGAGGGTGGAACAACCTGTGAGCGTGTCGAGGACAATCAGTCCATTAACGTCGTAGAACTCGACATTAACACGCTCACTGCCTTGATGATGGGCTACAAGCGCCCGACCTATCTTTACGACCATGAAAAAATTTCTACGGAATACTACATGCTAACCTGGCTGGAGCGGCTGATTCCGGTCAAGAAACCATATTTTTCGGACTATTTCTAAACTTCGCGACAGAAACCCCGCCCTGCAGGAATACGGACCGGGTACACCAACACAAAAGCGGTACAGAGCTCAAAATCTGTACCGCCTTTTTCTGCACGTTGTTTCCGATATTTCACTCTTTCTTTGCCGCCTGAATCTGATCAAACAGCTCCGCGCAGGCAATTGTCGTCGCATGCGGAACAACCGGGCTTTCCGTCTTCTTTGCGCGCACGCAGCGGATCGTCTCTTCGATCTCGTAGGTAAAGCCCTTCTGCGTCGTCGTATCTGTGAATTCTTCCTTCAGCATTCCATCCGCCCCGTATAAGAAGCATTTGGACGCATAATGGGGATCGGGCAGCTCAATGCGCCCTTCCCGACCGTAGATCACCATGCTGTTGCCCATAGGCGCTGCAAAGCTCGTCACAAGATCTGCCAGCACATGTTCGAACTTCACCGTAACCTGATCGGTTAAGTCCACACCGGTCTGATCAAGGTTCGCAGCCGCATAGGTTTTGCGGACAGGCTCATTGACCAGCCAGGTCGCGATTTCATAGGCATAAACCGTGATATCCGTCGCAGCTCCGCCGCACAGCAGAGGGCTGTGATACCGATTGTCTGCTCCCTCCGGCGCGAGAAAACCGATTCTTCCCTGCAAGGCTTCCAGTCTGCCGATTTTTCCTTCTGCCGCCCATTTTTTTGCCTGGTTGACCGCGGGCAAAAACCGGCTCCACATCGCTTCCATTACAAAGGTTTGGTCTTTTTCTGCTTTTTCAAAAACCGCTTTTGCCTCTGCACTGTTTGTAAACATCGCTTTTTCGCACAACACCGGAACGCGATGCTCCAGACAAAGCATCGTCAGACGGAAATGGTCGTTTGGCGTCACTGCAATATAAACACAGTCCGGCTTTTCCTCTACCAGCATCTGCTCATAGTTGTCATACGCATGGGCTACGCTGCATTCCTCCGCAAATTTTCGTGCGCGCCCCAGATCCTTACTGGCGATCGCGCTCACCTCACAGTCCTCCACCAGCGTCACTGCATCGCAAAACTGATGTGCGATGTTGCCTGCTCCCATAATGGCAAATCGAAATGTACTCATGTTTTTTACCCCTTTTCTTATATTGTGTTCTTACGCAAAAGCTGCGTATTGCTGTACATATTCCTCGGCTGCGTCACTCAGGCATTTTCCTCGCCCCAGCGCAGCAGCAGACGACTCAAATACCGTACCGCAGGCATCAATGCCGCCGGGTCCACCTGAAAGGTCGGCTGATGGATTGTCGCCCCCTTTCCGATGCCGATTTTAATATAGCAGCCGGGCACTTTCTCCATGTAGAAAGAAAAATCATCTCCGCCGAGCGACTGTTCTTCCGGAACAGTCCAAAAGCCCTCCGCTTCTGCCGTTTCCTTTGCAAAAGCCGCCATTTCTGCATCGTTGCAAACAGCCGGAGGACCGGGAATCCACTCTACCTCTGCGGACGCTCCATAGGCAGATGCGGTCTGCTCTGCAATTGCTTTTAAGCGTTTTTCAAACAGGCAGCGATCCTGCCGATCCATGGTCCGAACAGTTCCCTCCAGCTGTGCTGTCTGCGGAATCACATTCCAGGTATTGCCCGCTTCCAGTCGCGTGACGCTGATGAGCGCAGGATGGAACGGATTGATATTGCGGGTCACGATCGTCTGAAATGCCTGAACCATGGCTACAGCCGCCGGAATGGGATCAACGCCATCATCCGGGTGTGCGCCATGGCAGCCGACGCCCGTTATCGTAATCACAAACCGATCTACTGCCGCCGCAACTGCGCCCTCCCGGATGCCGATGGCATTGACCAAATTGGTCGGATCAGAATGAAAGCCCCAGACGCGCGTAACCGAATCGAGTGCCGTCGTTTCCAGCACTTTCCATGCGCCCAGGGAGGACTCTTCTCCTGGCTGGAAGAAAAACCGCACTGTCCCACAGAGCTCGTCCTTATGTTCCTGCAGCCAGATCGCAGTCCCGATTCCCGCCGTGATGTGAAAATCGTGTCCGCAGGCGTGCATCTTTCCCGGACATTTCGACGCATAAGGTAAATCCGTCAGCTCAGTAATCGGCAGCGCGTCAATATCGCAGCGAAGCGCCTGCAGCGGACCATCCTTTTCTCCCTTTACCTCCGCAATCAGACCGGTTTCCATCGGAATCGGCAGGATCTTTACATCCGCTGCTTTCAACAGCTTTTTAATCTGCGCAGTTGTATCGTATTCCTCATAAGACAGCTCCGGATGTCTGTGAAACCAGTAAAAAATTCCCATTAAATCCATTTCCTGTATCATCGCAAATCCCTCCGATGTCCTCCTGCAGTGTTCCTGCTGCAGTTCTTTCTGCTTTTGCGTGTTCCAGTCTTACTTTCCGCTATTGGGATCCAGCGCATCCCGCAGCGCGTCACCGATAAAGTTAATCGCAATGACCAGCACCACGATCATCAGCCCGGACGGAATCCAGAGCCACGGCTGTTTCGTCAGTACAGTCAACGACTGCGCGCCGTTTAACATGTTTCCAAGGCTCGCGGTCGGCGGCTGCACACCCATTCCGAGGAACGAAAGTGCCGCCTCATCCAACATCGACAACGCCAGAACCGACGTTGCATACACCAGAATCGGCGCAGCGGTATTCGGCAGAATCTCGGAAAACAGAATATACGGAAGCGGCATTCCTGCCACGAGATCACTTTTAATAAAATTACTCTCCCGCAGGCTCAGCACATTGCCGCGAACCAGACGGGCAATTCCCGGCCAGTCTACAAAGCCCAGAATCAGGATGATGCTCCAGAGCCCCGGCTTAAAAATCGACGCCGCAACCAGCACCAGCAAAATATAGGGAAACGACATGACCATATCCGTAAAGCGCATGATAATCATATCCGCAGCGCCGCCAAAATACCCGGCGATCAGTCCTAGAATCACACCGATCACAGTAGAGATCGCCGTCGCCAGCACACCGACCAACAGGGAAATCCGCGTTGCATACAAAAGCCGGCTCAAGACGTCACGACCGATCTGATCCGTTCCCAGCCAATGCTCTGCTGTTGGCGCTTTGGAAAAGCCTCCGACGATTTCATCCGGATTATACGGTGCGATGATCGGTGCCAAAAGCGCTGCCACCACCAAAACCGCTAAAATCACAAGGCTGACCGTTGCCAGATGATGCTGTTTAAAACGACGGATGACGGTCTGCAAATAGCTTTCTCTTGAAATATCTTTTTTGATACGATCTTTTTTCTCCATCTTCGCCGCTCCTATTTCAGCTGGATTGTCGGGTCTGCCAGTGCGTATAAAATATCCGTAATCAGGTTTGCCGCCAGCACAACGATTGCAGACAGCAGGCAGACACCCATAATAACCGGATAATCCCGGTTCGTGATTGCGCTCATCGTCATCAGTCCGAGTCCCGGCCAGGAAAAGACCTGCTCAATGATAACCTGACCGCCGAACAGCACCGGAATCTCCATTCCGATTACCGTAATAATCGGGATCAGTGCGTTGCGCAGCGCATGCTTATTGATGACAAGAAATCTTCCGATTCCCTTTGCCTTTGCCGTGCGCAGGTAATCCTGCTGCAAAATTTCCAGCATCGCGCTTCGAATATAACGGATATTTGTACCCGCCATGGAGGTAGCCAGGACTAACACCGGCATCACCATATGCTTTGCCACATCACCCGCGCCGCCTGCAGTTCCGAGCGTCGCCATTCCGCTGGACGGAAGCCAGCCAAGCTTTACCGTAAACAAATAGATCAACAGCAAAGAAAGGAAAAATCCGGGCACGCTGCTTCCCAGGAAGGAAAGTGTAACAACCGTATAATCTCCTGCGGAATACTGCTTGATCGCACTGTAAATTCCGGCGGGCACCGCCATCAGCAAGCTGACCAGAAGCGATACGCCCATCAGCAAAAGCGTCGGTCCCAAATGACTTGCGATCATCTCGCTGACTGCCTGATAGGACTTGATCGAATAGCCCATATTTCCATGTAAAAGCTGTTTTAACCAGACAAAATACTGCACATAAAACGGTTTATCCAGACCGAGGGCGATTTCCTTTGCCGCAACCGCAGCCTGGGAAATTCGGGGTCCCTGCAGCATCTGCAGTGGGCTGCCCGCAAGACACATAATCGCATAGTCGATGATCGTGATCCCGATCAGAACCGGGATGGCGATCAGGATGCGCTTGATCATATATTTTCCCATGTCACTTTTATCTCCATTTCTGCTCTACGACAACCTGCTGCATATTCGCATCGTATGCGGGTGCGCCGCCAGCCAGCTGCGCAATTGCATATGGGCACGCCGCAAGATGACTGCTGCCTGGGAAAACACTGCAAAGCTCCGGCACTTCCTGTCTGCAGCTTTCCGTCGCGTACGGACATCTCGGATGGAAACGGCAGCCGGAGGGCGGGTTCGTGCTGGAGCCGATTTCTCCGGTCAGAAGCGGTTTTTGTTCCCGCTTTTTGGGATCTGCAATCGGCACTGCATCGATCAGGGCACGGGTGTAAGGGTGTACCGGATGATGGAACACCTCCTGCGCCGGTCCGATCTCCACAATTTTACCAAGGTACATGACTGCGATCCGGTCGCTGACATAGTTAACCGCGCCGAGTCCATGTCCAACGAACATACACGTCAGCCCCAGGTCCTTTTGCAGGCTGCGCAGCAGATTCAGAATCTGTGCCTGAATCGAAACGTCCAGCGCACTGACCGGCTCATCGCAGACCAAAAACCTGGGATTTAAAGACAGCGCCCGCGCAATCCCGATTCTCTGCCGCTGTCCGCCGGAGAACTCATGCGGGTAGCGCCCGAGGACGTGTTTGGGAAGTCCTACCATATCCAGCAGTCGATCAACATCCCTGTGGACAGTTTCTTTATTGGAAATCCCATGATAGAGCATCGGCTGGGATAAAATTTCATAAATATGCTTTCTCGGATTCAGGGAAGAATATGGGTCCTGGAACACCATCTGCAGCTGCGTGCGCACGCTCTTTTTCTCTTTTCCGGAAAGCTTCTCCATATCCTTTCCCTGATAAAACAGCCTGCCGCCCGTCGGCGTTTCCAGGCCGACCAGCTGTCTGCCCACCGTCGATTTGCCGCAGCCGGATTCACCCACCAGACCGAGGGTTTCTCCCTCTGCAATCGAAAAGGAAACGCCGTCCACCGAATGCACATAGCCTGTCGTATGGGTAATAACGCCGCCCCGGATGGGATAATATTTTTTCAGGTTTTCTACCCGGATCAGCGGCTCCTTCTCCGTGTTTTTTTCTTCCATATTTATGCTCATCTTCACGTTTCTCCTTCTTTGGCGAGCATACATCTGACAAAATGTCCTTCCCCGATCTGTCTGTAGCTCTGAGGCTGATCGCAGCCTTTTGTCCGGAAGGCGCAGCGGTCTGCAAACCGACAGCCGGGGATCGAATCATAATTCTCCGGGACCATGCCGGGAATCGCGACAAGCTCCCTGTCCTTTTCGTCATAAATTCCGGGAACCGTCTGCAAAAGTGCCTTTGTATACGGATGTGCCGGTGCAGCAAACAGCTCCTTTACCGGTGCTTCCTCGATCATCTGTCCGGCGTACATAACGATCACGCGGTCCGCCATGCTCGCTACCAGCCCGATGTCATGGGTGATCAGGATCATCGACATCCCGCTCTCTTTTTGCAGATTGCGCAACAGCGCCATAATCTGTGCCTGAATCGTCACATCCAGTGCCGTCGTCGGTTCATCTGCGATTAGCAGGCCCGGATTGCAGCACAGAGCCATCGCGATCATCACACGCTGGCGCATGCCGCCGGAAAGCGTGTGGGGATATTTTTTCATGACACTGTGAGGATCGGGCATACCAACTTTTCCTAAAATCTGCTCTGCCCGCTTTCGCGCCTCTTCTTTTGACAGCCTCATATGCTTTCGGATGCTCTCCATCAGCTGGTTGCCGACTGTAAAGACCGGATCGAGAGAGGTCAGCGGATCCTGAAAAATCATCGTCAGACGGTCGCCCCGGATTTTATCCAGCTCTTTTTCCGTCATCGTCAGAAGGTTCTTGTCCTCGAATACGACGCTTCCCTCCGTCACGGTTCCGCCTCTTCCAAGCAGCCCCATAATAGAAAGTGAGGTCACACTCTTGCCACAGCCGGATTCGCCGACGATACAGACAACTTCTCCCTTATCTACATGAAAATTTACATGGTCCACGCTGACAGTGCGTCCGTAGTCACTGTCAAAAACGGTTGTCAGCCCCTCTACTTCCAGTAAATGCGGCATTTGCTTTTCCTCACTTTACTCATATATCAGATTTT
>OLOU01001219.1_pt1 | contig 18676 bp, 17 predicted proteins | sample 1672101 | NCBI WGS metagenome assembly OLOU01 (sample SAMEA3136645, study PRJEB25190) | human gut metagenome | biome: human gut; feature: human-associated habitat; material: faeces | place: Austria | collected 2013
CTTCTCTCTGACATTCCCTCAGACATTCCCACAACCAACCGAAAACACCAGCAACTCGATTTTGTCCGTAGAAAGGGGGTGTTTTACGGACAAGTAAGTCAAAATGCCAATTCATCCGTAAAAAGGTATGGTTCTACGGACAAACGTGGACTGAGGCTCCCAGACAAACGTGGACTGGGGTTTCACGTAAAAAGGCGGGGTTTCACGGACAATCTGAAAAAATGATGACCCGAAAGAGCATGTCCTCCAGATCATCATTGGGAATAAACAAAACCAAAATGTTTCAACTTTGGATTAGGCCTGCTACGGGTCAGCAACTTGAAAAATCACTTCAGTCACACTTGAACGGGCCGTAGATGGCCTTCACCTTATATTTATAATCAGTTGCATCAAGCAGATAGACCGAGTATTCATCACCGCCCGGGGCGACGCGGACGACCACGTGACCGTTGTAGCCTGTTACATTGGCCATCATTTTCGGATTGGCAGCCACCACATCGGCCGAGATGCTCGTGAACATGAACTTCTTGTCACCCGGATAGGCATCGACTATGGAAGCGAACTCGTCAGGCCACGGCTGATGGCTCCAGAAATTTTCAGAGACAATCAGCTTCGGCTGGAGAATGGACATCATTCTCGACGACATTGACTTCCAGCTCAGATGATGATTCGCCTTCATCGCCTCGATCTTATAGCCGATTTTCTGAGCCACAGGATAAGCCACCTTGGAATTGGTATCGCCGGCATCACCCAATGACAGCCAGTCGAACTTGCCATAACTCAGCAGAAAACCGCATGAAGCGCCGTTCTCATAAAGCTCGGCACCTGAATAGCGATTCACAGCCGAAGCACCATTCCAGACATAACCGCCCCCACAGAGATTCTGGACCTTGAAAGTCGGATACTTGGCAGCATCATTCAGCAGCGAAATCTGAGACTCGGAGCCCACGTCGAACTTCTCCACCTTGAGCCCCTTTTCGGAAGAGGCGTAGTTCACGAAGTTTTCATAATTCTGCACCATATCATTGGTATAAGTCGTATAGTCCGGATAGGACCTGTCAATCATCTTGTTGAACGGTACTACAGAATACAGACCGGTGATGCCCGTAAGCAAATAATTCCCTGCCTGCGACTGAGGATAACCCTTCATCATCGAGCCCATATGGTCCGTATGATAATGAGTCATAAGCATGTAGTCAATGGCCTTGCTGTCAGAAGGTCGGAAATACTTGATATACCGCCCCACCGTCTCATAGGCCTTTGCCAATGAATTAGGCATCGGATCCACAGTATTGATAGTAATCGTCTCGCCGGCAGGCGTGGTGGATGTGGAAGTACCGGTAGCAATCTCACCGCAATCCACCACCAACGTGGTCCCGTCAGGAAGGACATAGAAATAGCACTCTCCCCTTCCCGTGCATATTGCGTGGATGTCCAGCTCCCCTGCAGTCCATCCCGGCAGAGGTTTTCCGACAACGGCTTTCCCGTCATTGCCGTCCACGTCATCAGGAGAGGTATTGGACTTGGACGATGCACTGCAGGCCGCAAAGGCCAAGCATACTGTCAAAAGAATTATTCTCTTCATCATAACATATTAGTTTACAACCGGACGGATACAGAAACCTGTAGCATTGTTGAAACCGGAATTGAGCACCTGAGCTTCCCCGAGCTGGACACACTTTTCAGCACCCAATGAGAAGTTGAACATCAGAATATGAGCAAAACCGGACGAAGTGGTAGCCTGAGATGCCCAATACTGGCCCTGGAGTCTCGTGTGGATAATCTGAGTCGTGCTGCTGGCTGCCCTACGACCTGCCAACGGAAAGAACACACCGGTCTCGAGTTCAGTCAGACTGATTTCATTGTCAGCCTCGACCTCACGGACCCTTTCACCGGCCGGATTGGTGAACAGAAAACCCCAGACCTTGATATTGCCGCTCTCGTGGTCAGGATCCGGAACCTCACAATGACCATACTTCACGGAAGCCTTCTCATAAAGGGCATTCATCTCCTCCACGGTCGGAGTCCTGTACAGGCCCTTGGTAGCCCAATATGCGACATCACCGAACTTGGCCTTCTCGAAATCAGCAACTTTCACCTCGCAGACCTGGTCCGAGAACATCATTCCGGACAAATCCGACTCAGGTTTAGGAATCGCATAAGCAGCACCGTCATTCGAATAGGAATCCTCGATACCGAACCAGTTGAAATGGTCATAGGCAGTAGCGGAAGACGCCACATCAGCACGCAGAGGCTTCCCGCTATACGGTTTTGAATTCTTGTTGAAAGCATCACGCTGATTGTAATGGTAATAGTACCACTGCTCAGGAGCAAGTTTCCAGCCCTCGCGGAAAATCGCGTCACCTCCTGCCGCATCATAGGCAAGATTTCCCTTGGCCCATTTGACCCCGCAGACCTCAACGCAAGGCAGTTCGACAACTACAGGAGGAGCCTCCATCGTATAGGCGAGAGCAGGCCTGCCTCCTCGGGACAATGATATGGAACGACGCATTGTCTGAGTTGTAAGTTCCTCATTCTCGGCATTGTACGCAGTAACGACGAGAGAATCATAGTCAGCGGAAGGAACAGGGACATTGAACACTGCTTTCTTCGAGGAAGCAGTCAATGTATAATGGATTCCCTTGTCGCCAAGTGACACCTCCACTCCCTCACTGCCAAGTTTGCTTACCTTCTGCACCAGATCTCCTGAAAGATTCTTGCCGGCCCCGCTGACAGTCAGCGACATGGTTTCAGCCGGAAGTTCTTTCACGGAAAAACTCACATAAGAAGCCACCTGCTTGAACTCGATATTCCAGTCATCGCCGATCGATGCCACCATAGGGATGTTCAATGTCTTTACACTTTCCGCATAATCCGAAGGAAAACGCAGAGTCACATCATCTTCACCTGCACGACCGGCCATCTCGGCAGGCCACACAGCCACATTGCCGAGAGTAAGCCCGGCGGGAATCTCACCGGTAAACTTGGCCCTTACCGTTCCGCCTGTTCCTTCCAGGTCGAAGGTCACGAAACTGCCGTCAGAGCAGGCCACAGCTATCTTGTCGCCCTCTTCCCACCTGCCATGCCCCGTAGAAGGCATTGACATCTTCGTATCCATACTCTCGATGGACGCAACGAGAGACACCTTTCCGGAACGCGACAGTTCCTCTTCAAAATCATATTTATTGTCTTTGTCATCGCAAGCCGCAAAAAGCACTGCTGCAGCAAGCATTAACCATATCTTTTTCATTGTCTCAAATTTTATCAATATCCAGGATTCTGCTTCATGAGCGGATTGGTTTCCATCTCAGTCTCCGGAATCGGCCACACCTCATCCCTTCCTGTGGTATAAATCATGGTGAGGAGCTTCCTGAGGTTGAACTTGGCCCCGTTCCAAGTGGTCGTACCATCATATTTCACTACCCAGTCATCGTCAATGACAGGTTTCGCATTGGAAATGTAATTGGTCGGATTGGCCTTGGTCGAGAAGCCCGGTGCATAGACAGTTCCGTCCACCGCCTTGGCAGCAATCCCCCACCTTCTGATGTCAAACCACCTGTAGCCCTCGGCGCAGAGTTCCACTTTTCTCTCATAGCGGAGCGCCTTCCTCAGGCCGGCCTGCGTATTGTCCTTCACACCCGGCATGCCGACCCTCGCGCGGACAGTATTGATATCATTGCGCGCACGTGCGAGATCGCCGCCTTCCATCTCTATATTCGCTTCTGCGTCAATGAGAAGCAACGTGGCATAGCGCATCAGGCAGCAGTCCAGCTCGTCCTCCATCTTCGTACCCGTAATCTCGCTTTCCACATAATATCTGCGGTCCACGAACTTTCTCCAGAGATAACCGCCCGGACCTTTCTTGCCATTAGGACCGTACTCGCTCTTGTTGCCGTTGACATCATTGTTGTTGGTCATCTTGCCGGTATTGTAGTCCATCACCTCGGACTTCGTGACATTGAGATCATAGCCGATTCCCATCACTCTCGTGTCCGAACGCATACAGTAGAGGTCCAGACGCGGGTCCCTGTTTGCCCACGGGTTACTCCAGTCATAAAGCGGAGACTCCACAATCGACTTGCCGTCAGTGCACTGGAACGTATCCATCAGGCTCTGTGAAGGCCCGAAATACGAAGCGCCATTGGCATTTCTGGAAGAATAAGTATAAGTCATGGCGTGGATATTGGCCGCAGCCAGTTTATTGTACTGCGCAGCCCACATCCATTCCTTGCTGCCCTTCTCTCCTGCAAAACCGAAAAGATTGGAAGCGCTCGGCTCACCATCGGCAGCAGTCGCATAATAGGTAATGTCCAGAGGCTCAAGCTCATACACTCCGTCAGACAGATCCATCGCAATCTTGGAGCACCTTGCGGCCTCGGCATAACGTCCCCAGTTCAGATTTATCTGAGCCTTGAGAGCATAAGCAGTCGCACGCCCGATACGGCAAGTTCCCCACTGCGCGTAAGGCCACTGGACCGGAAGATTGTCCAGAAGTTCGTCAGGAATGTCAGAGAGGATCCTGTCAATGACTTCCTCCTTCGGAGTACGCCCGTATTCGTAGTCTGTCAATGAAAGGCAATGGTCAATGAACGGAATATCCCCATAGAACTGGCATCCCATATCATAGATGTATGCACGCAAGAGCAGCAGTTCCGCCTTCAGCTGAGCGAACTCGACGGGGTCCATCTGCACCTTGATATTGTCCAGATTGTCCAGGACAAGATGGATACGTCCTGCGATTCTGTATATCTTGGTGTAAGCCATGCCAGGCACTTTGGCAGAAGGTGTGGCAACCGATGTGACCAGACTTTCGTAGGCCGCACCGCCCACTCTGATGGTTCCGATATCGGACAACTGGTCCACCACTCTGAACGGGAACGGGCAATACTGCACTTGAGTATTGGCCAGACCCTTGTAACAAGCCAGCAGTCCGGAAAGGGCCTCATCCGGTGTGGACGGATATGTACCCGTAGAAGGACCGTTCTCGTAGAACCTGTCGAGACTGCAGGACAATGCCGTCGCTATCGTAACAATATATAATAGTATCTTTTTCATCATTACCGCGTTTTAGAATTTGATTTCAACACCGAAAGTATAAGTGGACACAAGCGGATAGTTGCTGCCGACACTTCCTGCCGTAGCACCGTCAGTACCACTCTGATAGCCGGTCTCCGGATCATAACCCTGATAATAGCCGGTCAGGGTGAAGAGGTTCGTGGCATTGGCAAAGAACATTACAGACGACAGTCTGACCTTTTTCATCCAACTCTGCGGAAGCTTGTAACTGAGCTGCAAGTTCTTGAGCCTCAAGTAAGAAGCGTCCGCCATCCAGTAGCTCGAGTTCTTGGTATTGAGTTCGCTCGCATAACTCAGACGAGGAAATTTTCCGTTCGGAGTGGACTCTGTCCAGCGGTCCAGATGTTCTTTTCTGAAGGTACCGCCCTGCACGCAAGGCTGTGTAAAATAACCGGAAAGATAGCCGTCCACCTTGCCGACGCCCTGGAACTGCGCAGAGAGTCCGAGACCCTTCCAGCCGAAGTCCAGAGTCAGGCCGTAGGTATAACGCGGGATCATGCTTCCGATAATCTGACGGTCGTCATCGGTAATCTTTCCGTCCTTGTTGAAATCCTCATAAATGAGGTCGCCCGGATAAGTGGCCTGGTTGAACTGAGGGCAGTTGTTGTTCACCTCGTCAGCCTCTTCCTGTGTCCTGGCCATGCCGATACATTTGAGAGCATATAAAGAGTTAATGGAAGAGCCTTCCTGGTTTCGGATGACACCTGAGCCGCCTGTAGTCCCTTTCATGTCCAGAATCTTGTTCCTGACATCTGAAAGATTGGCATTCACTCCATAGGAAAAATCTCCCTTCCTGTCGTGATAGCCCAAAGCGACCTCCCAACCGATATTCCTGACCTTGCCCGCATTCTGATACGGAGCGGAAAGTCCGATGGAAGAAGGGATGTCCAGTCTCATAAGGATTCCGTCCGTGGTCTTGTGATACCAGTCAGCCGTAATGGAGAACTTGTTCCACAGCACAGCGTCGATTCCGACGTCCAGCATCCTGGAAGTCTCCCAAGTGATATCTTCATTGGCAAGAACATTCAGGCCGACCATCGGATAAATTATATCATTGGCCGAAATGGAACTGATGGTAAGGTTCTGTGCAGTAGGATAATACGAATCACTGATATTCTGGTTTCCGAGTTCTCCGTAGGACGCCCTGAATTTCAGTTCAGTAAGGGTGTTCTTCACAGGGACCATAAACGGCTCCTCCGTCACACGCCATGCACCTGATACTGAAGGGAATATGCCCCAGCGGTTGCCTTTGGCAAATCTGGATGACCCGTCGAAACGGATATTGCCCTCGATGAGATACCTTTCCTTGAAATTGTAGTTGAGCCTGCCGAAATAGGAGAACAATGACCAGCCTGCACGTGTACCGCTGTTGTTCTTGAACTCATTGTCAGCACCTGCGCTGAGCACGTCGTACTGCGGATAAGTGAATTCCTGACGATAGGCCGAAACGTTATTGTCATCCCTGGTGTCATATTCAGTACCGAGCAGGAGCTTGACGTTGTGCGCCTTGGCAAATGTCTTGTGGAATGACGCGGTAAATATGGTGTTGCCGTAAACCGTATAGTTCCTGCCTTCCGAAAGATAGTTGTAGGAATTGTTGGTTATCGATGAAATCGACCCGTAAGGATCGGAATGATATTTTACCAGGTCAATGAATTTGTGCGATGAGGACAATGTTATCCTCGGCGCATAAGTGAAGTCGAAAGTCAGCCATTTGGCAGGCTCATAGGTGAGTCCGAAAGATGCGGAAATCCTGAGCACGTCCGATTTCTGGTTGCCGCCTTCGCCGTTTTCTATCATCGGCAGGATATTGAGAGAGCCTCCTGTGAAAGGAGCATAACTTCCGTCTGACCATTTGGCAAGCATCAGCGGGTCACGAGCATTCATGAAATTGAACACTGCACTCTGGTAAGGGTTTATCTTGCGGTGGCCATAGATGGCGGACACGTCCAGACGCATCCTGAACTTGTCATTGAAATCCACATTGAGATTATTGCGGAAGTTATATCTGTCATACTTGGATGATTTGATGATACCTTCCTGACTGAGATAGCCAAACGAAGCCATTGTACGGATCTTGCCATAGCTGGCGCTCATCGTAACATTGTGATTATGAGTCAGTCCCGAGCCCGTCATCAGAAGATTCTGCCAGTCCGTAATCGGGAAGGCATCCGGGTCCAGCCAGTTGTTCATCCTGTAATTCTTGATGTATTCGTCCGTGTAGATGGACTCGCCGCCGTCATGCTCCGTAGCTTCACGACTTAGTGTCATGTATTCCTCTGCATTGACCAGATCAGGCCTGGTGACAGCCTGCTGCCAGCCGACATAGCCGCGATAAGCGATCTGGGACGCGCCTTTTTCCGCTCTTTTCGTGGTCACGAGAATCACGCCGTTAGCTGCCCTGGAGCCGTAGATTGCAGATGAAGCCGCATCTTTCAGGACAGAGATTTTGTCAATGAGGGCCGCATCCAAGGAGTTCAGATCGCCCTGCACTCCGTCTATCAAAACGAGCGGAGAAGCGCTTGAGCCTCCGAAAGTACCGATACCGCGGATACGGATTGTACCGCTGTCCGAGCCAGGAGCACCGCCACCTGTGGTGACCGTCACGCCAGGCGCAACGCCCTGAAGTGCCGTGGAGCTCTGGACTACCGGACGGTTGTTGAACTGGTCGAACGATACAGATGACACCGAGCCGGTAAGATTGACCTTTTTCTGCGTGTCATAACCCACTACCACGACCTCGTCCAGGAGTTGCATATCGTCCTCAAGGACAATGTCCAGATTATCGCGCACGCCCGGATTCATCTCTATCTGCTTGTAGCCGATACAGTTTACTATCAGCGGAGAGCCTTCCGACACGGTTATGGTGAAACGGCCTTGCGAATCGGTCACCACGCCATTTGTCCGGTTGCCCTTTTCCAAGATGGTGGCGCCGATGACTGACAGCCCGTTGGCATCCTTGACGATTCCGGTTATGGTCCGTTTCACTTTCTGCTGCCCTGTCGCAGTTTTTTGCAGGACAATGTTTTTGCCCCTCAATTCGTAGGAGACATTCTGTCCGGCCACTATCTGGCTGATAGCGTCCTCGATTCGGGTGGCTTTCACGCTCACTTTGGCCCGGGCGTCGATATCGCCGGCCTCGTAAACGAATGAGTATCCGCTCCTGTCCTTCAATGTTTCCATCGCTTCCTTGACAGTCACGTCCTTCAGATTGAGGTCAATCCTCTGGGCATTAGCTGTCCACGCAAGCATACTGGACAGGAACAGAATCAATGTCAATGTTTTACAATGATTCATAGTTTCAGTGTATATTATGGTTGATATTATTTCTGTTGTGGTTAAACTGTGTCGGGTAACGAGACAATGACCTGACAGGTCAGTGCCAATGACTTGCCTTAATAAAGCGTTATCACATTGCGCTCCTTGCTGTAACGGAACTTGCCGGTGGCGCTAAGCGACTGGAGCACTTCGGAGATATCCTGACGGGATGAGTTGAACGCTCCGTAGAATCTCAGACCGAACAGTTCGGGACTGCTGATGTTGATTTTTACGGAATATGCCCTCTCAAGTCTGCGGACTATCTCCAACAGAGGAGCCTCATCGAACACAAGATTGCCGGAAACCCATTCATTGACCTGATATCCTGATCTGCCTCTTGTCATTGTTCCGGTCTCCTTGTCGAATGTCACGCTCTCGTCCGGAGACATTATCAGTTCTTCGCCAGCTTGATTGCTGAGGGCGATTTTTCCCTGGGTCAATGTCACTTCCGCAAGCAGGTCCTCAGGATAGTCCCTGAAGTTGAATTTCGTTCCGAGCACGCGGACATTGAGACTGGATGAGCTTACCGTAAACGGCGTTTTTTCATCATGATATACTTCGAAGAAGCCCTCACCGGACAGGTCAACGGTCCTTTCCTTTTTGCTGACATCATATGAATACGTCAGGCTGGAACCGGCATTAAGCCAGACCTTGGAACCGTCAGGTAGTTCAGCATAGGACTTCGAACCAGCCGGAGCTTTAACCGTAACCTCTTCATTGGCAAGGAGATTCCTGTAGGTACTGACCTGGTAAGCTTGATAGGAGACGAGTCCGAAAACGGCCAGTGCAGCGGCGGCAGCGGCAGTCCAGAGCCAAACTCGCCTGTTGCTCCGCGCCGGCCTCTTCTCCATGACCACACGTGTCTTGAACCTGCCGAACGCCTTATCAGCATCGAAAGAGCCATTGTCCTTAGCCCATTCCTTCATACGAGAAGAAAGAGCCGCCCTGTTCTCCCGGGACTCGGAAGCCCATTCGGACAATGACGCCAACTCTTCCCGAGATATGGTGTCTGAGAGAAATTTCTCTATCAGCGTGTCAATGTTTTTGATCTTCATCTATTTCATTCCTTATACTATCAAGACAATGACAACGCATGTTGAGGGTAGTGAAAATTTGAATTATTTTGAGACAATAATCATGAAAACTGCAAGAAGGTATTTTCCCACTCCGTTTCTGAGGACAGCCAATGCATTCTTCATGTGATATTTGACGGTATTGACAGAGATACCGAGTGTCTCTGCTATCTCCTTGTATGTCAAACCATCAAATCTGCTCTTTTCGAAGACTTCACGACATTCTGCAGAAAGCGAGTCCAGTTCCTGCATAAGGCGCTTTTTCAGTTCTTCTTCAAACAGTTTCCCATAGATGTCGTCTTTGGAAATGGCCGTGAGTGAGTTCAGCACCACCGTATATTCGTCATCGGTCATGTCCAGATATTTTCTTCTGACCGAGGAGGCCAGATAGTTCAATGAGCGGTTACGTACTGAGGCGAACAGATATGCCTTGAGCGATGTCTGGACTTCGAGATGCTCACGGATTTCCCATATATGGAAGAAAGCGTCATCGACAATGTTCTCCGCCTGGAACCGGTCCCTCACCAAGCCGACCGAAAACACACAAAGCGGTTCATACCAGACCTGAAAAATGCGCTTGTACGCACTTTCATCCCCGGTTTTCAATCCTTTGAGTATTTCCTTCTCTGAAAAGTCAGGCATCTTCTACTGATTCTCCAATGATTCACCAAACGGTCTTCCCTTCTACAAAACTAAACATTATTTCGGAATTTCCCAGTCTCACTAAGAGTTTTAAGAAATCCTGAGATGGGGTGCGAGCGGAATGCACATTTTGCGCAACCTGCAAGTAGCTGTACAGCAGCCATTTAGCCATTTTCAGAGTTGTGGTTTTGCCAACTCTGAAAACACCTAAAACGATGATTTTCAGCGATTTATAGGTTACGCCTAACTACTTATCGGTAAACTTTTTTCAGGACTAGACACATGACATTTTTGATAATTGGTTTACTGTTTATTAAGTACATAGAGGTTAAGGGACTTGTCATCCAGAAACCTGCGATGCTTCTTTTCTTCGGGCTCTACCACAAGGGAGAATCCACACTTGCGTGCGACACCCAATGATGGCAGGTTTTCGGGCAAAATCTCAAGAGTGACAAACTTAATCGTCTCGTTCTGAAATAGGTGATTACAGACAACTTTTACAGCTTCAGTCATATAACCCTGTCTGCGATAATCTTTTGAGATGGCATATCCCAACTCTCGGCCATCTTGCATTCCGGTTACTGCAGGAAGCTTTATTTGGACTTCGCCGATAACGTCATCAGAACCCTTCTTGAATAGGCCATACAGAAGTATATCATCGCCTTCATTACCCCAATTAATATACTCAATTGCTTCATCAAGATTATGGCGGCGTAAATCATCTGACCACCAGGCGGTTTCCCTGTCTCCAATAGTATTAAGCAACGCTTTCGCATCGTTCTCTTCCAACGCTCTGAGGACAAGGCGCTCAGTAACAAGTGTTTCAATGGAGTTATTGTGTTGGGTATTATTCATTATTCTTCTTTTTCTTTATTACAATCCTTCTTGTCAGTGTTACCCTCGGTTTAATTTCCTTGCGGCAATCTGGGCAGAGGGTGAGCCGGTAACCTTCCAAGTTGGTGATTATGCCTTCTGTGGCACCGCAGCGTTCGCAGGTATGCCAGGAGGCCTCGATGGCATCATCTATGAGCTTCCTAATATCCTCTGGAGTGTTGTGGTGGTAAATACGGAGGCCACCGAACTTCTGTTTGATCTGGCTGACCCCGATGGACGTATCCGGATGTGCTACGTTGTAGGAATCGATGGCCGATGCGATTTTCTCAATCATCTGCCACCATCCTTTTCCGCATTCCCAGGGCATATCTGAGACTTTCCGGTTCATCTCAGCTTGGTCTTGTTTTTATAGGGCCAAAGGGCCTCGACCGCCATCATGGTGCTCCCGATGAAGTGACCCTTCGGTGCAAGGGTCGGTTCTCCTGTCTGCTCCTGATAGACCGGGATGCCATAGGTATCCTTGAACTGTTTTTCGAAGTCACCAGTTTGCTTACGGCGCAGCAGTTCCTCAAAGAGCTGAATGCGGCCGGGCCAGTAGATGGCGTTCAGCAGGACCAAGTCGGACATTGATTCAGGGTCGAAGTCGAAGAGCCACTCGCGCATCTTGTCGGATTCAAAGAAGATGGTCCCGTCCGTGGCTCCGCGACTAAAGAGTCGGAGAGTCGCCTCGTCCAGCGGATGCCAGCCCTCTTTGATAGTGAGAGAGAAGCGGTCAAGTTCGGCGGAGGTGATGATGCGGAGCTTAACGTTCGTCAGTTCGATTCCATCGAGGAAGGTGATTTCGAAGAGACCGAGCTCCGTTTCGATGATCATCTCGTTTTCGCGGCCGGAGAGAACTTTGCGGGCCACTTCAAGGCAGCCGGTGCCAGCCTCGAAGGGAATTTCGGCACCGTCGTGGACGGACTTGGTGAAGTGGCTGAAGGGCAGGTCCCATTCCACAGGATTGACGCGGGTGACGCCGGTCAAGAAGAGCAAGTAAGAATCGGGAAGGAAGCTGTATCCAGGACTGACCACGATGCTGGCGCTGCGCATCTTCGCGGTCAACTCCTGAAGGAGGATGATCAGGCACTCGCGGCCTGGGTCGGCATCCATCCAGTCCAGTTCCTCGGTGAGGCGGGCCTGGAGAGCTTCAATGGTGACCGGAGCATAGTGGGTAGTTTTGACGCTCTCGAGAGAGCGGTTGAGTGTTTGCAGGAGTTTTTTATTCATATTTGAAAGTTACAAGTTATCAATACGAAGTCGCATTTTAAAAAGCCTCGATTTTGGGTCCGAATCGGCACTTACCGGAAAAAACTTTTCAAAATCGGCATTGTATGTCTCTCTATCGCGCTTACAAAAACGCCAACAATTTTCTACCTTTGTAAAAACAGTTTTCTATGCCCCTGAAACTCTATCTCGACAAGCGTCAGAACAAGCACAAAGAATCCCCTATCAGGGTTGTCTGGTCTTTCAACGGAGACCGGTATCAGACCACGATGGGGTTCAGCATCCCTCCGGAGGCGTGGGATGAGAAGGAGTCCCGCGTAACACCTGCCGCGTACAACCACAAGAATACACCATCCTCCACCATCAATGCCTTTATCGTTGCTATGGAGAAAGCGGTGAACCGGCTGGAGAACTACGCCCGCACCCAGAACGCCATGCTCACCAAGCCAATCGTCAAAAAGGTTGTGGCCGACGTGATTGCCGGCGGCGGCGAATACCCCTACGAGCAGGAGAAGGTCTGGAGAAAGATGCTGAGTGAGCGGTATATGACCAAAGAACGCTATTTCCAGCACTTCCGTGGAGGCAAATACAAGCTCATCGGCTTCGGCCAAGATACCGAAACACTGGAGGAGGTGGTAATTTACCAAGAATTGTATGGCATGCAAAAGTATTGGGTTCGCCCATATAATATTTTCTTTAGCAAAATTAAGGGCGATGATGGAAATGAGGTGGAACGATTCAAGGAGATTCCAGCCAACGAACTTTATTAGCAAACTTAAACTCAATTTTTGATATGACACCGCAGGAAGCTATCGCAAAAGCACAGACCGAATTGAATCAGCACCGCAAAGAATGGGAACATCGATTCATTCAGTATATGAGCCAGACAGTCGCTAATCGCGACAAAATCAAAGAGCGTCGCAAAAAGTTCCATAAGTGGGCTAATCTTAGCGTCTATTCTACTATTGGAAACGCAAAGGACAATAAACCTGTTTTCGACCTAAGATACCAAGGACAAAGTGTTGGGTCAATTGTTATACGAGGAAATGATGTCAGGCTTGTAATTAGTGAAAACCAACACAAGAATAGCAGCAACCCAAAATACTTCAATGGATACCCCAAAGAGCTTTCGGCAGGTGATTTCTCCTGGCATGATGAAGAAGCAAAGTTATTTCGGAAGTTTTTCCAAAATAACCCAGAAAAAAAGCATCACCCCGAACACAGATTGGAGAATCTGCTTTTGAAAGAATTAAGTAAGGCAAGCCGTACAGAAAAATCTCTTGCTGGAATTCAACCTGTCACTCTTGGTGGCGATATATTTTTTCAGCTGCCCACTCCATTAACAGCTAGCGGAAGTGATATTCAGTATTCTAATGGCCATGGTGGAATTGACATACTGGCCAGGAGAAAAAAACACCTTGTGGTATTTGAACTCAAGGATGAGTATAAAGCTACAGAGAACCCTGACAAGGTCATTTCGCAAGCTATTGCTTATGCTACTTTCATTGCCGAGCTATGCAAAACCGAAGCTGCTGATGATTTCTGGTCATTATGCGGTATTAATGATCCTTGCAATCGGAATTATATATTTGTTTCTGTTTTAATGCCCGACCCTAAGGATGGCTCTAAACCATTCACCGGAGAGGAAGCATCGATTCCTGGCTCGAATATCAAACTCAAACTACACTATATGTTCTTCGATAAGGAAACTATCGAGATTACCGATTCGTCTCTATGAGAATAACCATTCATCGAGGCAACCAAATTGGCGGCTGCATTACTGAAATAGTTTCGTCAATGGGAACCAGGATCTTCGTCGACCTGGGGCACAATCTTCCTAAAGGCGACGAGGAGTCTGAGGATGAATTCGCCTCGGAGGAGGCCATCGCGGACCTGATTGGCGATGCCAGGGCCATCTTTTACACCCACATGCACTGCGATCACGTAGAACTGTTCCAGTACGTGCCGGACGGGGTGGACCAGTACATCGGCCCGTTGGCACTTAATATCATGAAGGCCAAGTACGAACACATGTCTCACGCCGAGGCCTTGAAGGAAAACAGCGATAAGTGCTTGAGGAAACTGGAGCCGTTCAAGACTTACCGGAAAGAGCGCCCCATTGCCATCGACGACATCACGGTCACGCCTTTCCAGGTCAGTCATTCATCGGCCGATTCCTACATGCTCAAAATCAAGTGCGACGGAAAGACAATACTGCACACCGGAGATTTCCGAGGGCACGGTTATATGGGAGAGGGCATCTACAAAGTCGTTGACAAATACCATATTGCCGGACATGTCGATATTCTCATCACCGAGGGCACCAACGTGGACAATAACGGCAAATCCATGCGTCCCGAGTCGGCCCTGAAGGAAGAATTCAAGGAAGTTTTCCGACAGTATAAAAATACATTCATCATCTGCTCGTCCACAGATGCAGACCGTCTGGAGTCAATTTACAGCGCGAACAAAGAGTCTGCGCAAAGGCCTTTCATCGCGGATACTTACCAGAAAGACATCATCGGCCTCATCGCCCAGCAGGCTGAAGAAGGAAGACGGCTCTACCATTTCGGACCAAACAAGATTTACGGATACAGTCCCACAAACGAAAAGATGGATTATATGATGCGCCGCTATGGCTTTGTGATGCTGATACGGCGCAGTGGGAAGTTCCAGTCTTACCTAGACAAGATTCTTCCTTTCTGCAAGCCGGAAGAAACGTGCTTGGTCTATTCCCAATACCACGGCTACATAGAGAAGCGTGAGGGAAATACGGCATTCAATCAGGAACTATTTGACTATGTGGAGCAGTTCCGCGAGAAAAGCTGTACAATAAAAGACCGTATTCACACATCCGGTCATGTCTCCAAGCAGGATTTGGTCCGGCTCTGCGAGCTGATTAATCCAGCGCTCATCATCCCCATTCACAAGGACGAAAAAGCTGATTTCGTTTCCATCCTACCTGACAAATTAAGAATGAAAGTCTGCGAATACGAGTACAGCAAGGACGGCATAGACATAGAATTCGATCCGCCGCAAGGTACCACGCGACCAACTGGTGTAGGGCGATGGGAGCAACATCCAAAGGATACAAACTCTACGGCCAAAAAGAAAACGAACAATAATCCCGGTGCATTATGATAGAGAAACTCACCGCAGGCATGAAGTCTTGGATTAAGCAAGACCATCAGGACATCTGCGAGAGCCCCGCCGAATACGACATTCCGGAAGGATGGAAAGTCGAAACTGAGTAAGCCTGCCATTTATCGTAGAGACAAGTTGCTTGACATATGTTTTCAAATTTTTCTATATTTGCGATATGAAGTTTTGCTAAGTGAGTCATTCAGTGAACCTTTGGTTTGCGGAATTGGGCTTATTGTGGTTTTGTTTTTACACTTAAAGATTGATAATATGAAAAAGGTATTCAACCTTCTTGTCTCTTTCGTTCTGATTGCGGGATTTTCCGCTTGTAGTAAGGACGATTCAGGCAATCAGCAACAGGAACCGGAATATCCGAGTCCTACCCCTGTCCCGTCTGCGGACTACAAAGGTCTTGCGTTCATTTCTTCCGGAGAATCCACTGTCCGGCTTGCACAAGTGGGGACCCCGTATGAAATCTCATTGGAATACAGCACTGATGAATCCCAGTGGAAGCCATACACCATAGGGGAAACGATTACTTTGGCGGACAGTACATTTTTACTGCTCAGGGACGGAGAGCATAGAAATCGCAGATTCAGTAAGGACACCGAGAATTACTATCATTTCGAGATTTCCGGTCCCATCTCTGCACAAGGGAATATCATGTCATTGTTAAACAGGAATTTCTCTACTCCGCTTTCAAAATATGTGTTTTTCGCTTTATTTGAAGGTTGCACAAGCCTGCTGTCTGCGCCTGAGCTCCCGACTACAACAATGGAATATGGCTGTTATGCCCAAATGTTCTCAGGATGCACAGCTCTGAAATCTACCCCTGAACTCCCGGCCGAAGTATTGGCAATGAATTGTTATCAGCGGATGTTCCGCGGATGTTCCACTCTGACATCTGCTCCGAAACTTCCGGCAACAACAATGGCACAGAGCTGTTATTTCGGAATGTTCTCGGAATGCACAGAATTGACATCCGCGCCTGAACTCCCGGCCAAAGTATTGGCTTCGAATTGTTATGGGATGATGTTCAAAGGATGTTCCGCTCTGACATCTGCTCCTGAGCTCCCGGCAACAGAAATGAAATCCTATTGTTATAACAGCATGTTCACAAACTGTACGGGTCTGACATCCGCACCTGAACTCCCGGCTAAAAGATTGGAGTCCAATTGCTACCAGCATATGTTTGAGGGATGTACAAGTCTTTCATCGGCTCCGGAACTTCCGGCTACATACCTGGTAACAGAATGCTACCATAGCATGTTCAACGGATGCGCAAGTCTTACATCAGCGCCTATACTCCCTGCGACGACCTTGGATTGGGGTTGTTATAGCGAAATGTTCCAAGGATGTACAAGTCTTACATCAGCACCTGAACTTCCGGCGAAAGAACTTATTCGCAATTGTTATCAGCTTATGTTTAAAGATTGCAGCAAGCTCCGATATGTAAAAGCATTGTTCACAACCAGCCCATCAGAAGAAACCACAAAAGACTGGCTCAGCGGTGTGGCGGCTTCCGGAACATTCGTCAAGAGCAAAAATGCCACTTGGAACGTGACGGGCGTAAACGGCACTCCGAAAGGATGGAAAATTGAAACTCGGTAGTCTGTCATTTATCGCAACACAAGTTGTTTTTTCACTTAAAGAGTATTGATAAATATGAAAAAGATATTCAATCTTATTGTCTCATTCGTTCTGCTTGCGGGATTTTCCGCTTGCAATAAGGATGGTTCCGACAAACCGGGTCTTCCTCCTGCCCCTGTCCCGACAGTGAACTACAAAGGCCTTACGTTCATTTCTTCCGGAAATTCCACAGTCTGTCTTGCAAAAGTGGGGACTCCGGATGAAATCACATTGGAATACAGCACCGATGAGTCCCAGTGGAATCCATATACCCTAGGGGAAAAGATTTCATTGGCGGACGGTACATTTTTACTGTTCAGAGCCGGCGAGCAGAAAAATCTCACATTCAGCAAGGGTTCCGATAGTTACTATCATTTCGAGATTTCCGGTCCCGTCTCTGCTCAAGGGAATATCATGTCATTGTTGGACAGGGATTTCTCCACTCCGCTTTCAACGAATGCATTTTTCGCTTTATTTGAAGGATGCACAAGCCTGCTGTCTGCGCCTGAACTCCCGGCAACAACAATGGCACAGGGCTGCTATTTCCGAATGTTCGCGGAATGCACAGGGTTGAAATCCGCACCTGAACTCCCGGCCAAAGCATTGGCATACAATTGTTATGGGAGGATGTTCACAGGATGTTCCGCTCTGACATATGTTCCTGACCTCCCAGCAACAAAAATGGAAGCCTATTGCTATAACAGTATGTTCGCGAACTGTACGAGTCTGAAATTTGCACCCGAACTTCCTGCTAAAAGATTGGAGTCCAATTGCTACCAGCATATGTTTGAGGGATGTACAAGTCTTACATCGGCTCCGGAACTTCCGGCAACAGAGCTTGTGAGCAATTGTTATGAGTTTATGTATAAAGATTGCCACAATCTCCGATATGTCATAGGGCTGTTCACAACCGAGCCGTCAGAAAAAACGACAAAAGACTGGCTCAGCGGCGTGGCGGCTTCCGGCACATTCATCAAGAGCGAAAAAGCGACTTGGGACGTGACGGGCACAAATGGCATTCCGGAAGGATGGAAAATTGAAACTTGGTAGGCAGTTCACCTGCAATCACCCAATGACCTTAAGGATGTTACCTGAACAACTCTGAGTGAGTTCCAAGTCGTAGCAGCTTGATGATATCGGCTGGTTCTGGTACTTCTTAAGGTCTTTCTTAAATTGACTGGTGATTTTCAGTTCCTTCATACCCACTACAATGGCTCAATAAACTCCTCAAGATTATCCAGATTGATTGTTTCCAGATTCTTATCCTCTCTCGCCTCTTTCACTGCGGTCATTGTTACGGCATTAGGGGTGCGATAGACAGCATCCATAAGAACGCTCTCCACAAAATTATTCAGGCTACGGTTCTGCTTGCGTGCCTCCACCTTCAATCTCTTCAGCAATTCTGTGCTGAGTCTGAAGGCAGTCTGAGTTCTACTGATAGTCGTTTCCATCTTCTTCATATACTTTGTATCACACAATATATAACACTTATATAACATTTGCAAGAAAAGTTCTAAACGTCACATCAGTGTCCGGTAAAGAACCTTAAAAGTTCTTTGAAAAAAGATCCTGAGGCACTTCCGAAAACGCAGTCCGGACGACATTGTTTTTATGAAAGAAAACCTGTTCGTTCCGGTATAATAGGGACTGTCGGGAAATGTTAATCTTTTCCTAACGAATTGATTGCTAATGTGTTA
>OLOU01001223.1_pt1 | contig 18636 bp, 18 predicted proteins | sample 1672101 | NCBI WGS metagenome assembly OLOU01 (sample SAMEA3136645, study PRJEB25190) | human gut metagenome | biome: human gut; feature: human-associated habitat; material: faeces | place: Austria | collected 2013
TTCCGATCTGGCTCGTAAGAGCCGGCGCGCTGCGCGTATCAACGGACGGAACGCCCGAGCGCCTCGCGGAGTCTGCGCGCGGGCACGAAAAACGCCAATACTATGAAATTTATGAGTCACTCATAAATTGACCCATATCTTTCTCTTCCTTGGTATTTCTCTTATAATGAGCACAACAAATGAGCTGTGCTCAGAATCCAAGGAGGAACTTCTTATGATGAATGAAAAGGTTGTCAAGCTGCTGGGAAGCAGTATGTGGGATCTGGCCACCTGCGCCAACGGCGAACCCAATGTGGTGCCTGTTGCTTTTAAGGATGTCACGCCGGATGGCAAGCTGGTGGTAGGCGATGTGTTTCTGGACACAACCCTGAAGAACATCGCTGCGAGCAGCGGCAAGATCGCCATCTCTGTCTATGATGCACAGAATCTGGAGGGCTATCAGGTCAAAGGCGCGGCACAGTATGTCACCGAGGGTGAAGTGGTCAAAACCTTCAAGGCTATGGTGGAGAAGATGTTCAACGGTGCTGCCACCGCAAAGGGCGCGCTCGTTATCACGCCGGAAAAGGTCATCGTGACCACACCGGGTGCAGACAATAAAAAAGAACTGTAAAACTGCTGAGCGGGTGCAATTTTGTACCCGCTCATAAATTGGATTGGTCCTTGTATGCGCCTGCATATCCGGCTATAATAGGGAGACACAGGAGGTGCGGATATGTATCAGAGGAAACTGGAAAAGGACATTCGCTGTCCTTTGGAGTATGGCATGGAGCTGTTCGGCGGCAAGTGGAACTCCCGCATTATCTGCGTCCTGGACACACTGGGAACACTGCGCTACAGCGAGATCCGCAAGGAGATGGGCAACATCACCGATGCGGTGCTGGCGTCCACTCTGAAAGGGCTGATCGCCAACGGTATTGTGGAGCGTAGATCCTATAATGAAATTCCGCCGCGCGTGGAATACTCGCTGACAGAAAAGGGCGCGTCCGTCGTGCCGATTTTGCAGAGTATCTGCCGGTGGGCGGGCGTGTTCTATAAAGATGCAGGGGAAGCGCCCATGATTCAATGCCGAAAATGTGACCATAGAGGGTAACATTGTCTGCGCGGCAAACGGGTGAGCAGGTGCCGCTGTGCTGAACAGCGAGATTTTCCGGCGCCTGCGTCCGGGCGCAAAAAAGACGCTGCCATCGGCAGCGTCTTTTTTATGCATGCTTTTCTCAGCCCTTCGCGCGCTCGAGATACTCGCCCACGCGGGTGTCGACGCGGATGCGGTCGCCGGGGTTGATGAACAGCGGCACCTTGATCTCGGCGCCGGTCTCCAGCGTGGCGGGCTTGGTGGCGTTGGTGGCGGTGTTGCCGGCAAAGCCCGGATCGGTCTCGGCCACTTCGAGCTCGACGAACGTGGGCGGCTCGACCTGGAACACCTTGCCCTTGTAGGAGCTGATGGTGCACTCCATGTTCTCCTTCACGAAGCGGAAGTTGCTGCCGAGAGCGCTCTCGTCGATGGGGATGAGCTCATAGGTCTCGGGATCCATGAAGTAGTAGAGGTTGCCGTCGTTGTAGCTGTACTCCATCGTCTTGCGGTCGATGGTGGCGCTCTCGAACTTGGCGGTGGGGTTGAAGGACGTCTCGGTCACGGCGCCGGTGATGACGTTTTTCATCTTCGTGCGCACAAAGGCCGCGCCCTTGCCGGGCTTGACGTGCTGGAACTCGACGACCTGCATGACCTGGCCGTCCATCTCGAACGTAACACCGTTGCGGAAATCACCTGCTGTAATCATATAGGAATCCTCCTCAAGAATGATCAGAATCAAAAATCTTATATAGTTTACACGATTTTGTATGGTTTGACAAGCGGATATTTACAGAATGATCAGATTTTTCGGGCTTCGTGTGAGAATTTCCGCCCCATCGGCCGTCAGATGCAGCACATCCTCGATGCGCACGCCGAATTTGCCGGGCAGATAGATACCGGGCTCTGCGGAGATGACGGTGTGCTCCGGCAGCTTTGCGTGCGCGCCGGGCGCGGCGATGGGGTGCTCGTGAATGTCGAGCCCGAGGCTGTGTCCGAAGCTGTGGCCGAAGCAGTCCCCGTAGCCCGCATCGGTGATGACCTTGCGCGCGGCAGCGTCCACGCGCTCGCCGGTCACGCCGGCCTTTGCCGCGGCGATGCCGGCCAGCTGCGCGTCGAGCACGGTCTGGTACACGGTGCGCATCTCGTCGCTCGGCATGCCGACGGCGACGGTGCGCGTCATGTCCGAGCAGTAGCCGTTTTTGCGGCAGCCGAAGTCCATCGTCACAAAGTCGCCCTCTGCCACGCGCCGGTCGCCGGGCACGCCGTGCGGCATGCTCGTGTCCGGTCCGGTGAGCACGATGGGGTCAAAGCTCGTGCCCTCCGCGCCAAGGCGCAGCATGCGGTAAATGAGCTCGGCCGCGATCTCCCGCTCGGTCATGCCGGGGCGGATGACGGTGCAGATCTGCGCAAACGTCTCGTCCGTGATCTGCTGCGCCTGATACATCATCGCCAGCTCCTCCGGCTGCTTGGATGCGCGCAGGGTGCGCAGGATGTTCTGCGCCGGCTGGAGCCTGAGCCCGAGCAGCTGCTCATAGGCCGTGAATTCGGCGTAGCTCGTCGTCTGCTCCTCACCGCCGAGCAGCTGCACGTTTGCCTCGCGCAAAATACCCTGCACGAGCGTGCGCATCGGCGCCTCGTGCGAACACAGCAGCACCTGTGCGATGCCGGCCAGCGCGGTGCGTGCGGCCTCGATATAGCGGGAGTCGGTGATGAAAAATGCCTGATGCACCGTCACGATCACCGTGCCGTCCGAGGACGGGAAGCCGGTGGCGAACCGGCGGTCGTTTTCGTTGGTGAGCAGGATGGCGTCCAGATGCGCCTGTCTCAGCGCGCGCTGGATGCGGGCAATGTTGTTGAGCATGGGATATCCACCTCCATGGAATGTCGGTTATGGTGTGTCTGTGGCGGGGTCTGTCAGGGCAAGCTCGTCGGCGGTCGTCGGCGCGTGCAGCACGTCGCCGTCCGCTTCGGCAAGGCCGACGGCCGTCACGCCGTCGAGCGCCGTGCACGTCAGCACCAGACAGGCCAGCGCCTGCGTGCGCGTGATGCTGCTCACCGTCTCCGTTGCCGTCACCGTCAGCCAGAGCGTGCCGTCATCGTCTACGCGGCTGCCGTCGATCGTCAGCCAGTCGCGCACGGGGTTCGTGCACGTGCTGTCGCTTGGCTTCGCGCCGAGCGCATCGAGCGCGACCTGCACCGGGTCTGTGCCGCCGGGCACGGTGACCGTCTCTGGGTGCAGCAGGGCCGTTCCGCCGGTCTCAATGCGGTATACCGTCACGGTCTGCCGCTTTGCGCAGCCTGCGCAGCCGAGCGCAAGCAGGCCTGCCAGCAGCAGGGGGAGCCATCGCCTCATGTCTCCGGCACCTCCTTTTGCGCCTCGGGCGCGTTGTCCGCCTTCGCGCGCGGAAACGTCACGGTAAAGCGCGTGCCGTGCGGCTCCACGCCGTCCACGGTCACGGTGCCGCCGTAGAGCGCGGCCGCGTCGTGTACGATCGACAGGCCGAGGCCGCTGCCGCCGTGCTCGCGCGAACGCGCTTTGTCCACGCGGTAAAAGCGGTTGAAGATATTCGGGCGGTCGGCCTCCGGGATGCCGATGCCGGTATCGGCCACGGACAGGATGCTCTGTTCGCCGCGCGCCTCGACGCGCACGGTCACACTTCCGCCCGGAAGGTTATACTTGATGGCGTTTTCCACGAGGTTAAAGACGATATGGTAAATGTCGTCCTCCGATGCGCGCACGGTCACGCCGTCGCTCATGAGACACGTGAGCGTCACGTCGCTCTTGGCCGCCAGCGGGCGCAGCAGATGCAGCGTCCCGTGCACGGCCTGCTGCAGGTCGACGACCGTCACGTCCGACTGCACGCCGTCGTCGCGGCGCGACAGGTCGAGCAGCTTCTCGGTCGTGCGCTGCAGGCGCTCGGCTTCGCTGCCGATGTCGGTCACGAATTCGCGCATCGTCTCGCTGTCCATGTCCGCGCTCTGCGAGATGCTGTCCGACAGCAGGCGGATCGACGCCAGCGGCGTCTTGAGCTCGTGCGATGCGTCGGATACGAACCGGCGGCGCTGCGCCTCGGTCGTCTCGAGGCGCTCGGTGAGGTTATTGAATTCGCGCCCGAGCTCGGTCAGCTCGTCGTCGCCCGCGAGCGTCAGGCGAAAGCTGTAGTCGCCGCGCTGCACAGTGCGCACGCCGTCGGCAAGCTGCGTGATGCGCCGCGTGAGCATCTTGATCGAAAACCACAGCACCACGAGCGCGGCCGCGCCGATGCCGATCGTGATGGTTGCGAGGCGGCGCTGGATGCTGCCGATGAGCGCGGCGCGCTCGCTGTCGCTCTCGCACACATACACTGCGCCGACGGTCTTGCCGCTGCTCATAACGGGCATGGCCGCGCGGCTGAGAAACGCTTCGCTCGTGTAGTGCGAGTAAAACACGGCCTGCCCGTCGAGCGCGCGCACGAGCTCGGGATAGAGCGTGTACTTGCCGCGGATGTTGTTTTCGGCCGCGGAGTCATACACGGCCAGCCCCGTGCTGTCGGTCACGACGATGCGCGTCAGGTCGCGCAGATCGAGCAGCGCGAGCACCTGCCGGGTGTTGTCCGGCGTGAGATTGTCGAGCAGCGACAGGGAGGAGGACACGACGGCGGCGCGGTTGGTGAGCGCGCTCTGCTTTTCGGCGAACACGATGTCGCGCGAGGCGCGCGTGGGGTAGGTGTTGATGAGCGCAAGCAGGATCGCCACGAGCACCGTGAACGTCACGGCGAAGCGAAACTGCACGCTCGATACCAGCTTGCGCGGCAGCCGGATGCGAAACGGATGCCCTTTCATCCGTCAGGCCTCGGCAAAGTAGTATCCCACGCCCCACTTCGTGATGATGTATTCGGGGGCGGCGGGGTTGCGCTCGAGCTTTTCGCGCAGGCGGCGGATGTGCACGTCCACGGTGCGGATGTCGCCCTGATAGTCGTAGCCCCACACGAGGTCGAGCAGCTGCTCGCGCGAGTAGACCTTGCCGGGGTTGCGCATGAGCAGCTCGATGAGGTCAAACTCCTTGAGCGTCAGCTCCACGTTCTGGCCGAAGCGGTGTGCGCTGCGGCGCTCGGGATCGATCTCGATGTGGCCGCGCACGAGCTTGCCGCTGTCCGGCTCGGCGGGCGCTGCGGGCGCCATGCTCGAGCGGCGGATGAGCGCGCGGATGCGCGCCTTGAGCTCGAGGATGTTGAACGGCTTGGTGATGTAGTCGTCCGCACCGGATTCAAAGCCGATGAGCTTGTCCGCATCCTCGCTGCGGGCGGTGAGCATGATGATCGGCACGGTGGAAAACTGCCGGATCCGCTGGCACGCGCCGAGCCCGTCGAGCTTCGGCATCATGAGATCGAGCAGGATCACGGCATACTCGCCGTGGCGCGCCATGTCCACGGCGGTCTCGCCGTCGTAGCACACGTCGACCGAATAGCCCTCGTTTTCGAGGTTGAATTTGATGCCCTTGACGATGGTCTTTTCGTCGTCCACAACCAGAATTTTCATCGCAGCTCCTCCGTTTCGAGTCTTTTCGCGGAAATGGTTTGCTTTTCGCCGCCGGAATTATTATAATGAATCCAGATATCGCTTTTGTCCCGGACGTGCGGCTGTGCCGTCTCCGGCCGGATATTTCATTATATCATAGTTCTATGGAGAAAGATATGAAAAAATATCGCATTTTGCCGCTGCTGCTCATCGTCTGCCTGCTGCTGACGGCGGCCTTTCCGGTATTCGCCGCGAAAAACACCGCTTCGACTGCGGAGCAATCCCCCGAACCCACTGCAAACGCCGCGTCCGACGGCGTGCCGCAGAGCATGGTGCAGGCGCAGGAGGGCAGCTATGTCCTCGGCAGCGACGCGGTCAAGGCCGCGCTGGATGAAAAGCTGCAGGCCAACTGCGTCATGCTCGTCGACGAGGACAGCGGTCAGTATTACTATACCCGCAATATTGACGCCAAGGCCTATCCCGCGAGCCTGACGAAGATCATGACGCTGCTGCTTGCGGTCGAGGCGGTCGAGCGCGGCGACGTGCATTTGGATGACTCCGTCACGGCCTATGACGACTGCAATGCCGACATGGTCGAGGGCGCGAGCAATGCCGACATCAAGGTCGGCGAGACCATGACGTTTGAGGACTTTCTCTACTGTGCCATGATCTCCTCGGCCAACGAGGCGTGCAACGTCGTCGCGGAATATGTCTGCGGCAGCATCTCGGCGTTCGTGGAGCGCATGAACACGCGCGCGCAGGAGCTCGGCTGCACCGGCACGCACTTTGCCAACCCCCATGGCCTGCCGAAGGACGATCACTATACCACGGCGCATGACCTCTACCGCATCACGAAGGAAGCGCTCAGCCACGAGCTCTTTGCCACGATCTGCAACACGGTCAAGCATACCGTCCCGGCCACGAATATGTCCGAGGAGCGCACGCTCTCGAACACGAACGGTCTCATCAATCCCGATTCCCCGATGTACCGCGGCTATTATTATGAATATGCCAAGGGCGTCAAGACCGGCCACACGGATGCCGCGGGCTACTGCCTCATCTCCACGGCGGAGAAGGACGGCGTGCGTCTGCTGTGCATCGTGCTCGGCGGCAAGGGCACGGCCCGCGCCAACGGCACGACGGATTTCGGCAGCTTTTCCGACACGCTCACGGCCTATCGCTGGGTGTTCTCCCACTATGGCTGGCGGGCGATCGTGAGCGCGAGCGATCTGATCTGTGAGGTGCCCGTGCGCTACGGGCGCGACGGCGACAGCGTCACCGTCCGTCCGGCACAGACGGTCTCGGCCGTGCTGCCCGCCGCCGACAGTGACGGCGCGCCGCAGTTTGAGCAGCAGGTCACGCTCTACTCCGAGCGCGACGGCAAGCCGCTCGAAGCCCCCATCAAGGCGGGGGACGAGGTCGGCGAGCTCACGGTGACCTATAACGGCACGGTCTACGGCACGGTCAAGCTCGTCGCCGCGGTCGATGTCGCCGTGTCCAAGGGCGCGTACATCGCGGGGCATGTGGCCGCGTTTTTCACCAATCCCATCGTGCTCGTCATTCTGCTGGCGATCGTGCTGGCGCTGGTCGGCTACGTTCTGTGGCTGGTGCGCCGCCGCAAGCAGATCGAGGCCGAGCGCCGTCGCCGCCGCCGCGCGCAGATGGAGGCGGAGGAGGCGCGCCGCCGTGCGCTGGCGCACGAGACCCTGCGCGAATTTGACCGCGATCCTGCCGGCAGCCGCCGGCGCTGAGCGCATGCCGCAACTGCACAGCCCGCCCGGTACGCCGGACGGGCTGTTTTGCATGTCCGGACTTTGACGCACGATTCTTTATCATTTGTTTACAATTGCGTCCCTCAGGGCGCTCCGGACACATTGACCATTGCGGCACTTGATGCTATAATACACTGTCTAAGTATCACCATTCCGGCGCACACTGGAACTGCATGTTCCCGCCGCCGGACAAGAGGAGCAGCTATGTGGATTTCGGATTCTTGGCAGGACTTTGAGGTGCTCGACTGTTCGCGCGGCGAAAAGCTCGAGCGCTGGGGCAAGTATACCCTTGTGCGCCCGGACCCCCAGGCCATCTGGGACACGCCGCGCACCGACCCGCGCTGGCGCACGGCCGACGGGCGCTACAGCCGCAGCCATACCGGCGGCGGCAGCTGGGACAAACGTACCCTCCCGCAGAGCTGGGACATCCGTTACCGGGATCTGACGTTCCGCGTCAAGCCCATGAACTTCAAGCACACGGGCATCTTCCCCGAGCAGGCCGCCAACTGGGACTACGCCATGGCGAAGATCTGCGCGGCCGGCCGCCCGATCTCGGTACTCAATCTCTTCGGCTACACGGGCGCGGCCACGGTCGCGTGCGCGGCAGCCGGGGCGAGCGTGTGCCATGTGGATGCGGCGAAGGGCATGGTCGCCTGGGGCAAGGAAAATGCCGCCGCCTCCGGCGTGGCCGACCGGCCGATCCGCTGGATCGTGGACGACTGCGCCAAATTCGTCGAGCGGGAGATCCGCCGCGGCCGCCGCTATGACGCCATCATCATGGACCCGCCGAGTTATGGGCGCGGTCCGGGCGGTGAGGTCTGGAAGCTCGAGACAAACCTCTGGCCGTTTGTGGAGCTGGTGTCCGGCGTGCTGTCGGACGATCCGCTCTTTGTCATCATCAATTCCTACACCACGGGTCTGAGCCCGTCGGTGCTCACGTATCTCTCAGAGAGTATCTTCACCCGGCGCTTCGGCGGCCGCAGCGCCTCGCAGGAGCTGGGCCTGCCGGTCACGGCGTCCGGTCTCGCGCTGCCGTGCGGGGCGACCTGCCGCTGGGAGCGCTGAGCGGAAAGGAACACCATGGAACCGATCTTACGAACCGAACATCTGACCTTTACCTACCCCGGCGAGGAGCATCCCTCGCTCGGTGACCTCTCGCTCGAGATCGCGCGCGGCTCGTTCGTGGCCATTCTCGGGCACAACGGCTCGGGCAAGAGCACACTGGCCAAGCTCTTCAACGCCATCCTGCTGCCGACCGGCGGCAAGGTGTATGTTGACGGCATGGACACGGCGGACGAAAATAACCTCCTGCCCGTGCGCGCCACGGTGGGCATGGTCTTTCAGAATCCTGATAACCAGATCGTTGCCAACGTCGTCGAGGACGACGTGGCCTTCGCGCCCGAGAATCTCGGCGTCCCGCCGCAGGAGATCCGCACGCGCGTGGATGCAGCCCTCAGGCAGGTCGGCATGTATGACTTCCGCCTGCACGCGCCGCACCTGCTCTCCGGCGGGCAAAAGCAGCGCGTTGCCATCGCGGGCGTCATCGCCATGCAGCCCAAGTGCATCGTGCTCGACGAGCCGACGGCCATGCTCGACCCGTCCGGCCGCCGTGAGGTGATCGACACGGCGACAAAGCTCTGCCGTGAGCAGGGCATCACGGTCGTGCTCATCACACACCATATGGAGGAGTGCGTCGGCGCCGACCGCGTGATCGTGCTCTCGGGCGGCGCTGTCGTTGCCGACGGTGCGCCGAAGCAGGTCTTCCCGCAGGTCGGCCTGCTGCAAAAAGAGGGACTCACCGCGCCGGTCACGGTGCGGCTGCTCGATGCGCTGCGTGCCCACGGCATGGACGTGCCGATCGACGCGCTCACGGTCTCCGACTGTGCCGACGCCGTCGCCGCCGCCCTGAAAAAGTAACTACCGATCTTCACCGATAAAGGAAACGAAATTATGACGCCAATCATCCGGGTGGATCACCTCCGGCACGTCTACAGTGCCGGGACACCTTTTGAAAAAGTCGCCATCGACGATATTGATCTTGACATTCCCGCCGGACAGTTCGTGGGCATCATCGGCCACACGGGCTCCGGCAAAAGCACGTTCATCCAGCACCTCAACGGGCTGCTCGCGCCGACATCCGGCACCGTGTTTTTCGACGGGGAGGACATTCACCGCAGCAAGGAGGCCACGCGCGACGTGCGCTTTCAGGTCGGGCTTGTCTTTCAGTACCCCGAGCACCAGCTCTTTGAGGAGACGGTGTACCGGGACATTGCCTTCGGCCCGAAAAACGCCCGCCTCTCCACGGAAGAGGTCGATGCGCGCGTGCGTGAGGCGGCGCGCTTTGTGGGCGTCGACGAGGCGCTCTTTGAGCGCTCGCCGCTCGAGCTCTCCGGCGGCCAGAAGCGCCGCATCGCCATCGCGGGCGTGATCGCCATGCGTCCCAAAGTGCTCATTCTCGACGAGCCCACCGCAGGCCTCGATCCCGCAGGCTGCCGCGGCGTGCTTGAAAACATCGCGGCCTACCGGCGCGAGACCGGCTCGGCCGTGCTGCTCGTCACGCACAGCATGGACGATGCCGCGCGCATCGCCGACCGGCTCATCGTCTTTCACGACGGGCACGTCGCCTTTGACGGCGCACCGGCGGAGGTCTTTGCCCACACGCAGGCGCTGCTCGACATCGGTCTTGACGTGCCGCAGAGCGCGCGCATCGCGCAGGCGCTGCGCGACCGGGGCGTTGCGCTCCCGCCGTCGATCTACACGCTCGAGCAGCTCACAAATGCGCTGCTCGCCGTCGGGAAGGAGGCGGGCGTATGCTGAAAGACATCACCCTCGGCCAGTTTTTCCCCGGCACAAGCATCGTGCACCGGCTCGACCCGCGCTGCAAGCTGCTGATGACGGTCGTGTATATCGCGGCGCTGTTCACGGCGGAGAACTATGTGTCCTACGCTGCCATGCTCGTCGTCACGGGCGTGTGCATCGCGCTCTCGCGCATCCCGCTCAAGGTCATCCTCCGCGGTCTCAAGCCGCTGTGGATCATCATCGCGCTCACGGCCGTGCTCAATATGTTCTTCACCCCCGGCCGGGAGCTCGTGTCCTTCTGGAAGATCACGATCACCTATGAGGGTCTCGTGCGCGCCGTGTTCATGGTGCTGCGCATCACGATGCTCATCGCGGGCACGTTCCTGCTGACTTATACCACATCGCCCATCGCCCTCACGGATGCGATGGAGATCCTCTTCGGACCGCTCAAAAAGCTCAAGGTGCCCGTGCACGAGATGAGCATGATGATGTCCATGGCGCTGCGCTTTATCCCCACGCTCATCGAGGAGACGGACAAGATCATGTCCGCGCAGAAAGCGCGCGGCGCGAATTTCGAGACCGGCAACCTCATCCAGCGCGCCAAAGCGCTGCTGCCGCTGCTTGTGCCGCTGTTCGTGTCGGCGTTCCGCCGCGCGGATGAGCTGGCCGTGGCCATGGAGTGCCGCTGCTATCACGGCGATCAGGGGCGCACACGCATGAAGCAGCTCGAGTGGCGCATGCGCGATACGCTCGCCCTGCTCTGGGGCGCGCTCGTGCTCGCCGGTATGATCGTGCTCTCGAGGTTCGGGCTGTGAGGCGCAACATCGCCCTGCGCCTGCAGTATGACGGCACGGCCTATCACGGCTGGCAGGTGCAGAAGACGGATGTCACCGTCGCCGAAACGCTCGAGCGCGCGCTCACGAAGGTCTGCGGCGAGCCGATCAAGGTCGTTGGCTGCGGCCGCACGGACGCGGGCGTGCACGCGAAGCGCTACTGTGCCAATTTCCGCACCGACTGCACGATCCCGATCGACCGTGTACCGCTCGCGGTCAATGCCCGCCTCCCGGCGGACATCGCCGTGGTCGACGCTGTCGCCGCGCCGGAGGACTTCAACGCCATCGGCTCATGCATTCAGAAAGAGTACGTCTATCAGATCTACAATTCCCGCATCCGCGATGCATTTTTGGAGCACCGCGTCTGCTTTTATCCTCAGCCGCTGGACTTTGCGCGGCTCGAGCGCGCCGGCCGCGCCTTTGAGGGCACGCACGACTTTGCCGCCGTGCGCTCCGTCGGCACCGAGACGCGCACGACTGTGCGCACGGTGCACTGGTGCCGTGCCGAGCGCGACGGGGCGATGATCTCCATCGCCGTGTGCGCCGACGGCTTTTTGTACAACATGGTGCGTGCCATCGTCGGCACGATGGTCTATGCGTCCTACGGCAAGATCGAGCCGGAGGATATCCCGGCGCTGCTGGCCACGCGCGACCGGCGGCTCACCGGGCCGACCATGCCCCCGCAGGGGCTGTATCTCAACCGCGTGTGGTACGACGGCGTCGTCGGCGATATGATGAATCAGGCCTGACGCTGCGTCCGCCGTGCGCGGACAGGGAGGAATGTCCATGAACGACCGTGCAAAACCAAATCCCAGACTGCGCCAGACCCTCATCGTCGCGGTGTGCGTGCTGGCCGTGCTGCTGTTTTTGTACCTGCTGCTGCGCGACCGGCCGGGCTCGGCGAACGACTATCTGGACGACAGCGCACCCTATACCTTTGACTCCAGCGCCAACCGCACCTTCCGCACGGTGGACAGCCGCCTTGCGGTCGTGTCCTCGAGCGGTCTGCAGCTGCTCGATGACAGCGGCAAGACCGTCCTGCACGAGATCTTCACACTCGAGCAGCCGGGTATCTCCGTCGGCGGTGAGCGCGTGTGCGCCTATGACATCGGCGGCACGACACTGTGCGTGGCGGATTTCAAGGGAAATAAGACCGACATCACTCCCTCCGGGGAGATCATCAGCGCCGATCTGAGTGAGAGCGGCTATCTCGCCGTCTGCACGGAGGCCGCGGGCTATAAGGGCGCCGTCACGGTGTATGATGCCTCCGGCAAGGCTGTCTACGTCTGGTATTCCGGCACGGGCTACCTCGTGCGCGCCGCCGTGAGCCCGGACGGGAAGTATCTCGCCGCGCTCTGCCTGCAGGACACCGGCAGCGCCGTGCACACCTTCACCCTCACGAGCGCCGACGAGCGCGGCAGCGCCGTATGCGCCGATGAGCTCTTTGCCGATCTTTTCTGGCGCGGCGGCAGGATCTGCTGCGTGTCGCAGTCGCGTCTCGCGTTTTTTGACGACAGCGCCAAGCTCGCCGACGAGTACTCGTTCGGCGATCTGTATCTGTATGACTACGCCGCCGAGGGCGACGGGTTTGTCACCCTCGCGCTCAGCCGCTACCGCTCGGGCAGTGCGGCGCAGCTCGTCACGGTTAATTCCGGCGGCAATGTCCTCGGCGAGTGCACACCCACCGGCAGCGTCACGAGCCTGTCCGTCAACGGCAAGCAGGTGCTCGTGCAGTACAGCGACCGGCTCACGCTCTATAACCAGCAGCTGGATGAGATCAAGTCCGTCGAGCAGAACCTGCTCGGCGTCCGCCGCTCGGTGCTGCTGCGCCGGGGTGCGGCGCTGCTCGTGAGCGGCTCGAGCGCCGCGGTGCTCGCCTTCTGACCCCCGCAGCTTAGAGAGAAAGAACAGGGATACGCTATGAAGATCGTCTTGACAGTGGTGCTCGCCGCCATCATTCTGGCCGCCGTCTGGAGCGGCTACCGCCGCGGCCTGATCCTCAGCGCCGCGCAGCTTGCCGCCATCGTTGTCGCGTTTTACGGCGCGGCGCTGCTCGCGGGTCAGTTTTCCGACCGCCTCCTGCCGGTGGCGGAGCCGTTTGCCGGCGGCTATTTTGAGGGACAGCTCGACGTTGTCGCGGCCGGCCTCCCGGATAACGACGCCGGCCTCTCGGGGGAGGACTGGGTGGCCGCGCACCCCGACACCGCGCAGGAATATGCTGAGCAGTGCTTTGCCGCCGCCGGTGTTTCCGGCCGGGCGGGGCAGCGCATGGCGCGGCAGGCGCTCGCGCTGCGCGACGCGCAGGAGCTTTCTCTGCGCACGGCCATGACGCAGCTTTACTGTGCGCGGTTGTGCTACGTGCTCGTCACGGCGGTCGGCTTTCTGCTTTTGATGCTGATCCTTTCCGCGATCGGAAATTTACCGAATCTCACCTTCCGCATCCCGAACCGGGAGCGGCTCAACGACTTTGGCGGTGCTGCCATTGGCGCGGTCAACGGCGTGTGCTTTGGCATCCTGCTGTGCTGGGCATTGCAGTTTGCCGGGCCCGTCATCGGCTGCGACACGCTTGCGCACACCGCTCTGGCAAAAGCGCTGCAGGCCATCGACGTGCTCACGCTCGGCGCGAGCGTGTGACCTGCGCGCACGGAATCTATCGAACAGGAGAACCAGTCTATGCAGCCTACACTCTGCTCCCGCTGCAAGAAAAATGTAGCGGTGATCTTTATCACACGAATCGAAAACGGCGAGTCCCACAATGAGGGACTGTGCCTGCGCTGCGCGCGCGAGCTGCACATCAAGCCCGTCGATGAGATGATGGAAAAGCTCGGCATCTCGGACGCCGACCTCGACAACCTCACCGGCGACGTGGCGGAGATGCTCGGCAGCATGGGCATGCTCGGCGGCGACGCGGACGCGGACTCCGACGCCCCCGACACCGACGCGGACGAGGACGACGGCAAGACCGCGACGTTCCCGTTTTTGAACCGCCTCTTTAACCAGAACCCGCCCTCTGCGCCCGACGCGGAGACGCCGGAGCAGCCGCGGCAGGATGCCGCCGCTGCCGACAAGCGCGGCAGTGCCCCGCGCAAGCTGAAGTTTCTCACGAACTACTGCATCGATCTCACGCAGCGCGCCCGCGACGGCAAGCTCGATGCCATGATCGGCAGGGCGGAGGAGCTGGAGCGCGTCATCCAGATCCTCAACCGCCGCCAGAAGAATAACCCCTGTCTCATCGGCGAGCCCGGCGTCGGCAAGACGGCCATCGCCGAGGGGCTTGCCCAGCGCATCGCCGAGGGCAATGTGCCGTATAAGCTGCGCGACAAGCAGGTCTACCTGCTCGACCTCACGGCGCTCGTGGCGGGCACGCAGTTCCGCGGCCAGTTCGAGAGCCGCATGAAGGGGCTCATCGAGGAGATCCGCCGTGTCGGCAACATCATCCTCGTCATCGACGAGGTGCACAACATCGTCGGCGCGGGTGACGCCGAGGGCAGCATGAACGCCGCCAACATCCTCAAGCCCGCCCTCTCGCGCGGTGAGATCCAGGTCATCGGCGCGACGACGTTTGCCGAGTACCGCAAGCACATCGAAAAAGACGCGGCGCTCGAGCGCCGCTTCCAGCCCGTCACGGTGGCCGAGCCGGGCATCGACGACAGCGTCGAGATCCTCAAGGGCGTGCGCCGCTATTATGAGGACTTTCACGGCGTCGTCATCCCGGACGCCATGTGCCGCCTTGCCGTCGTGCTCAGCGAGCGCTATATCACCGACCGCTTCCTGCCCGACAAGGCCATCGACCTCATTGACGAGGCCTGCTCGGACGTGAACCTGAAAAACGCCGACCTCATCCGCGCCGACGAGGTCGAAAAGGAGATCGGCGACTATGCGCGCGAGCGTGAGCTGCTGGCCTCCGCGCCGCCGAAGACCGGCGACGCGTATGACGATCAGGAGCTCGAGCACCGCTATGCGCGCATTGCCGAGCTGCGCAGCCGCGAGATGCAGCTGCAGACCGAGCTCGACGCACTGCGCGCCAAGGGCCGCCCGGAGCTTACGGCGGATAACCTCGCGCGCATCATCGAGCTCTGGACGAAGATCCCGGCTGCGAGCATCCGCGCCGATGAGTTTGAGCAGCTTGCCGGTCTCGGCGACCGGCTGCGCGCGCATATCGTCGGGCAGGACGCGGCGATCGACACCGTCTGCGCCGCCATCCGCCGCAATCGTGTCGGCCTGCAGGCCAAGCGCAAGCCCGTGAGCTTCCTGTTCGTCGGCGGCACCGGCGTCGGCAAGACGGAGCTCGTTAAGCGCCTCGCCGACGAGCTCTTCCACGCGCCCGAGTCGCTCATCCGGCTGGATATGTCGGAGTTTATGGAGAAGTTTTCCGTCTCGCGCATGATCGGCTCGCCTCCGGGCTATGTCGGCTATGACGAGGCCGGACAGCTCACGGAGAAGATCCGCCGCCGGCCGTACTCCGTCGTCCTCTTCGACGAGATCGAAAAGGCGCACCCGGACGTCATGAACCTGCTGCTGCAGATCCTGGATGACGGCCGCATCACGGACGCGCAGGGGCGCACCGTGAATTTTGAGAACACGGTCATCATCCTGACCACGAACGCCGGCAGCAACACGCGCACCGGCACGCTCGGCTTCGGCCTGAGCGCGGACGATCAGAGCCGCGAGCGTGCGCAGCGCGCGCTCAACGAGTTCCTGCGGCCGGAGTTTCTCAACCGCCTTGACGAGATCGTCTACTTCAACCACCTCACGGAGGAGAACTTCCGTGCCATCGCATCCCTCATGCTCGGCGAGGTGCGCACCGCCATGGCCGAGCGCGGCATGACCCTGCGCTGGACGCCTGCCGTCGTGGACTATCTGGTTCAAAAGGGCTACAGCGAGACGTATGGCGCGCGCAACCTGCGCCGCACCATCCAGCGCGACGTGGAGGACGCCATCGCCTCTGCCGTCGTCGCGCAGCGCAAGGCCGCCGGAGACGTCGCCATCGACGCGCAGAACGACCGCATCGTTGTCACCATGGACGGTAAGGAGGTAACTGCATGAACCGTTTCGAGATCATTCAGGGCGACATCACGAAATCTGATGTCGACGCCATCGTCAACGCCGCCAACTGCTCGCTGCTTGGCGGCGGCGGGGTGGACGGTGCCATCCACATGGCCGCCGGGACCGGTCTGCTCAACGAGTGCCGCGGCCTCAACGGCTGCCGTACCGGCGAGGCGAAGATCACCCGCGGCTATCGCCTGCCGGCGCGCCACGTCATCCACACGCCCGGCCCGCGCTGGCGCGACGGGCAGCACGGCGAGCCCGAGCTGCTGGCCAACTGCTACCGCAACAGCCTGCGCCTTGCGAGCGAAAACGGCTGCCACACGGTCGATTTCCCGTCCATCAGCACGGGCATCTACCGCTTCCCGCTCGATCAGGCGGCGCAGATCGCCGTGCACGAGATCTTGGCCTATCTTGCTGACCACCCCGAAATGGAGCGCGTGCGTATGGTCTGCTTTGACAGCCGCACCCACGCCGCGTATGCCGCCGCGCTGGCCGCGCAGGAATGCGCCGGCTGACGCTCACCGTCACGCCGGAGCAGGCGGGCCGCACGGTCAGGAGCCTGCTCCGGCGTGAGCTGCATATGGCCGACGGTGCGATCGCCCGCGTCAAGACCGTGCCGGACGGCATCTGTCTCAACGGCGTGCACGCCCGTACCGTTGACCGCGTCGCCGCGGGGGATATCCTCACCGTGCGCATCGATGATAAGCGCTCCGGCGGCAAGTTCACGCCCGTGGCCGTGCCGCTGGACATTTTGTATGAAGATGCCGACCTGCTCGCGCTCAACAAGCCCGCGGGCATGGCCGTGCACGGCGGATATGACCGCGGCGAGCCCACGGTCGCAAACGCTCTGGCTGCTTATCTTGGCAGCGACGCAGTGTTTCACCCCGTCAACCGGCTCGACCGCGGCACGTCGGGCGTCATGCTCGTCGCCCGCAGCGGTTACGTGCACGACCGGCTGCGCCGTGTGCTGCATACCGATGGCTTCCGGCGCACCTATCTCGCCGTCGCCTGCGGCACGGGGCTGCCGCCGAGCGGCACGATCGACCTGCCCATCGCTCGCGCGGACGACGGTTCGACCCGGCGCATCCCTGCGCCCGGCGGTCAGCCGTCCGTCACGGACTATACCATGCTTGCCGAGCGGGACGGGTATACGCTCCTGCGCGTCGCGCCGCGCACCGGCCGCACGCACCAGATCCGCGTGCACTTTGCCGCCCTCGGCCATCCGCTGCTCGGCGATGCGCTCTACGGCGGCGATACCGCCCTGCTCGCGCGCCCCGCGCTGCACTCCGCCGCGGCCGACTTTGCGCAGCCCGTCACCGGGCAGAGCCTGCATATTACCGCGCCGGTCCCGGATGACCTGCGCGCGTTTGATTTTGAGAGGTACTTATGAAGAAACGCTCCATCACGATCCTGTATAATTCGCCCGTCATCCTCACGTTTGCGCTGCTGAGCCTGCTCGCGCTCGGCCTCGGCAAGCTCACCGACGGCTGGACGACGCAGAACCTTTTTTGCGTCTACCGCGCATCGCTGACGGATTGGCTGACCTACCCGCGCTTTTTCCTGCACGTGCTCGGCCATCCGGACTTCGCCGCCTATTGCAGCAACATCGTCATGCTGCTCGTCGTCGGCCCGATGGCGGAGGAGCGCTTCGGCGGCAAGCGCATCCTGCTTGCCATCACGCTCACGGCGCTCGTGACGGGGCTGGTGCTCTGGTTCTTTTTCCCGAACGGCGCGCTCATGGGCGCTTCCGGCGTCGTGTTCATGCTCATCGTGCTCGCGTCCTTTGCCGGCATGCGCACCGGGACCATCCCGCTCACGCTCATCCTCGTGCTCATCCTCTACCTCGGCGGTGAGATCTTTCAGGCCGTCACCGGCTCAGCCGGTCTCGCGCAGCTCACGCACATCGCAGGCGGCGTGCTCGGTATGATCTTCGGCTTCACGTGGAGCCGCGGAAAGCGCGGTGGACGATGAAGCTGCTCGTCAGTGCGTGTCTGCTCGGCGTCGCCTGCCGGTATGACGGCGCGTCCAAGGGGCTCTCTGAGGACGTTTTGCGCGCGCTGATGGCGCGGCACACGCTCGTGCCCGTCTGCCCGGAGCAGCTCGGCGGTCTGCCGACGCCGCGCGACGCGTCCGAGCGGCAGGGCAGCCGCGTCGTCATGCGTTCCGGCCGGGACGTTACGGATGCCTATGTGCGCGGCGCGCAGCAGGCGCTCGCCCTTGCGCAGCGCTTTGGCTGCACGGCCGCCCTGCTCAAGCAGCGCAGCCCCTCGTGCGGCCATGGGGAGATCTATGACGGCACGTTTACCGGCACGCGCGTTGCCGGCGACGGCGTCACCGCAGCGCTCCTCGGCGCGCACGGCATCCGCGTCTATGGGGAGGACGACATCGCGGAGCTCTTGAACGAATAATTATGTAAACCAAAAGCCCGAAAACCGAACCCTTTTCCGGCAGTCTTAAGCGCAGTCTTGTGAGGCTGCGCTTAAGACTGTCAAAAAAGCACTGCTTTTTTGACAAAGGGGTCTGCGGCCTGACTGCAGCGCACGCGCCGCCCGCTTTCTGCGGACGGCGCGCACGTTTGCAGGCCGAGAAGTATTTTCTTCGCCGCACATGTCGC
>OLOU01001228.1_pt1 | contig 18543 bp, 19 predicted proteins | sample 1672101 | NCBI WGS metagenome assembly OLOU01 (sample SAMEA3136645, study PRJEB25190) | human gut metagenome | biome: human gut; feature: human-associated habitat; material: faeces | place: Austria | collected 2013
CCGGGACCTTCTCCTTCGGAGCAAGGTTAACACCCTTAAACCGAACTTCGTTCGAAGAAAAGCAAAAACAGCATTTTGTTGGATTTTGTCACAGCCCCTTTATGTTCATTATTCCATCGAATGGGATTAGAAGTTGACCGGTTTGCCATAGTAAGCGCATTCGAGGATGCAGCCCATGAGAGCGTCGTCGACTTCTCTCGGGTTTTCTGGTGTGCATGCATCGAGGACTGCGTTGTGAGCGATGGCTTCTTTCTTTTCCAGATACAGTTCTTCCGGAACACCATAGTCATGGATATTCAGCGGAATATTCATCTTGCGGTTCAGGCAGCGGATAGCTTCTTCATAGGACTGAACGAGCTGAGCGTCTGTGTGTCCCGGAAGTCCTGCTACACGTGCAAGGTCAGCATAACGGGCAAGGCATGCCTTCTTGTTGAACTGGATGACATACGGCATCAGGATTGCGTTTGCGCAGCCATGCGGAATATGGAATACGGCGCCGATCTTATGTGCCAGGGAGTGCGTGATGCCGAGGAGGCCGTTGGAGAAAGCCATACCAGCCATGCACTGTGCGATGTGCATCTTGTCGCGTGCATCGGTATCTTCATTGTAGGAATCGATGATGCTGTCAAAAATATCGGATACAGCCTGCTTAGCAAGCGGATCGGTGAAGCCGTTGGCAAATTTGGATACATATGCTTCAGTTGCATGTGTCAGAGCGTCCATGCCAGTATGAGCGCAGAGCTTCTTCGGCATTGTCTGCGGCAGGTCCAGGTCGAGGATAGCAAGATCTGGTGTCAGGTTGAAGTCAGCCAGCGGATATTTGATGCCGGTGGAGTAGTCCGTGATAACAGAGAAGGAAGTGACTTCAGATGCGGTGCCGGATGTGGACGGAATAGCAACGAAAATAGCTTTCTGACGGAGAGTTGGCAGGGAGAATGGTTTCTGTACTTCTTCGAATGTCAATTCCGGGTATTCATAGAAAACCCACATAGCTTTAGCAGCGTCGATTGGGGAACCACCGCCGATAGCAATGATAACGTCCGGGCCGAATTCTTCCATGGCCTTAGCGCCTTCTCTTACTTTTTCAATGGACGGATCTGGATCGATACCTTCCATGGTGTATGTTTCAATGCCAGCCTTGTGCAGTGCTTCCTCAGTCTTCTGCAGGAAACCACCACGGCGCATGGAATGACCACCGGTGCAGATGAAAGCTTTTTTATGTCCTTCTAAAACGGACAGCTGTTCAATAGCGCCATGGCCTACATAGATATCTCTCGGTAATGTAAAACGAAACATATTGAATCTCCTCCCACTCTATTACAGTTTCCTGAATTCGGGCAGTCAGCGGTTTTATGTGTATGCTTATTTCATAAATCCGTCATATAAAGTGTCTGCCACAAGAATAGTATACAACATAATTCGTGATTCTTATATATACTTTCTAAAAAAGTATAAACTCCGCTTTATAAATGAGTTTTTATCATTTAACAACCCGATTTTGTAAAGAAAATGACAATCTTATTGATCAAATGCGAAAATAGTGCGATATTTGTGTCCTAAATGCAAAAAGGAGCTGCCCATGCAATTGCATGAACAACTCTTTTTCTTTTATTTTTCGATTGGAAAATCCTTCAGCACATCAGCAAGCGTGATCGACTTCATTTCGCGCGCCATAGCTTCCTGGACACGCATCAGTTTCGAGTCGAGCGCCTGATGGATCCCCCGTCCCACCGGACAGTTGGGATTCGGGTTTTCGTGGAAATGGAAGATACCTTCCTTTTTCACTGTTTCCACCGTCCTGTAAATCTGAAGAAAATCAATGTCTTCCGGCTTCATTGCCAGAAAAGCTCCGCCGCTGCCGCGGTTGACTGTGACCATCCCGCGCTGTTTGAGCTGCGAAAGCAGCCTTCTCACCACGACCGGATTCGTATTAATGCTTCCTGCCATGATGTCACTGGTCACTTTCTCCTTATCCTGAAACAGTGCGATATAGCACAGCATATGGACAGCAATGGTGAAGCGGCTGGATATCTGCATGTTCAGTTACCTCCTCCATGTCCTGCTAGTGTACACTGTCCCGTGGATGATATCAATCCCCTGATCAGTCGATGATGGCAAAGCCTCTGGTCCATAACAGTTTTCCGGCAGAAGCCAGGGAAATCTGCAGGAAACCCATAGCTTCCATTTCTCTTGCGCGGCGAAGCTTGCCGGCATCCATCAGTTTCAGACGGCAGCCAGTCAAAGCCTCTGCGACCTTATCCTTTGCATTCAGGAAATCGGAAGCCATGAGAACGACAGTCTGTTCATGGAAGCCTACCTTGCCGGTAGCCAGTGTATTAGCGAAATTCGTGTTGAATGCTTTGACGACAAATGCGCCCGGTGCTTTTTCCTGGATCAGTTCAGCAGCAGAAGTGCCGTCCGGAACGAGCTTATGATCCATTGTTTCAAAATCAACCGGATTGGTGATGTCGATGAGTACCTTATCCTTCATCTTCGGACCCCATTTTCTGAGAATCCCGTCCACTGCCGTGTATGGAACAGCCAGAACGATGATATCGCCCAGTTCACCGATAAACTCGCGGCCTGCATACTCTACTTCATTGCCGCATGCATCGAAATTGTCTCCGATTGCCTTGCCCATGTTGCCTTTGCCAAAAATTGTGATTTTCATGATGTTCTCCTTTTCTTGATCAATGAATACATAAGAAATGATTCTAAAGACTGGAAACCAGCCGGAAATAGAAAAGGTGCCAGAGAGACGAAGCAGGAGCCTTCCTCTTCTGATGCTGTAACATCTCTTGTTACATTTATCATAGCACCGCCCTATTTCCGAGTCAACGATCCTGCCTTAGAATATTTTTATATCTGTCGAAATGCATTTTTATTTTTAGATACTGATTTTAAAAAATAAAGATGGCCTTGTTCAGCCATCCTTATTTCCTTATTTTACTGTCTTACTTTCCAAGTACGCTGATCCTCTGATGGATGTGGCTGCCGCTGACAGCTTCATCGACCATGGCGAGCGCATAGTCTGCATAGGAGATCTTGCTTTCGCCCTTTTCGTTGGTGGTGAATTCTTCGCCGGCAAGGATGTATTTCCCCGTTCTTTCTCCGTCAGCGATGAATTCAGCAGCCGGGCTGACATATGTCCATCTGACATCGTCACGTTTTCTCAAAGCATTGAGAGAATTCTTCATGCCGACTGCAGTTGGAAGATACGCTTCTGAGAAATCCGGGAGATCGGAAATCATGGTCTTGTGATCTTTATCGACATAGAGGCTGCCTGCCCCGCCGACGACCAGAAGTCTTGTCTTGCTGCCGGAAAGGATATCAGAAAGATGGCCGAGCGTCGCGCTGTGCTGATCCATCTTATTCGGATCCCAGATGCCGAAAGCATCGATGACGACATCAAAACCTGCCAGATCTTCTTTTGTGAGATCCATGATATCCTTCTTCAAAGTATGCAGAGCTTCTGTCTTGTTCTCTCCGCGTACGACTGCGGTAACGTCAAGTCCGCGTGCGACAGCTTCCTTCACAATAAGACGACCGCTTTTACCATTTGCTGCAACAACTGCTAATTTCATTTTTAGTTTCTCCTTGAATGTTTGAAATATTTAATGTAACTATCTTTGTTACATTAAATATAGCACCATTTAGTTGTAACGTCAATAGTTACATCAAAAATATTTTGAAAATTTTCAAAATAGAGGGAGGAAGATTTGAAACAGCTTCTCTTTGCCAGGCTGCTGCGGGCGGCCGGTTCGATTTGGGAATCCCGGCATAAAAAAAAACGTGAAAATGACGGATCATTTTCACGGTTCTTTCTTTGCGGATTATTCCATGTCTTCCGGAAGTTCTGCGTTGGTGTACACTTCCTGTACATCATCGAGTTCTTCCAGTTCGCCGGTGAGGCGGGCCATTGTCTGGGCTGCATCGCCTTCCAGCTTGACGTAGTTGTCCGGAACCATAGCGACTTCGGATGCTTCTGCCGCAATGCCTTCTTTTTCAAGAGCATCGGATACGGTCAGGAAGTCTTCCGGAGCGGTTGTGATTTCGTAAGAGTCTTCATTGACTGCTACGTCTTCAGCGCCTGCATCGAGTGCTACCATCATGACGGTGTCTTCATCAGCAGCTTCTTTGCTGACGAAGATGGTGCCTTTCTTCTTGAACATCCAGGATACGCAGCCCGGGGTTCCTACGGAACCGCCATGATGGGTGAATGCGTGACGGATATCAGCTGCAGCGCGATTGCGGTTATCGGTGTTGCATTCGACGATGACAGCAGCGCCTCCGGGTCCGTAACCTTCATAGGTTACTTCATCGAAGCCTGCGCCGCTGGCAGCGCCAACGCCCTTATCGATAGCGCGCTGAATGTTTTCCTTCGGTACATTGTTCTGCTTAGCTTTTGTCAAAGCCAGTTTCAGACGCATGTTGCCGACTGGATCACCGCCGCCCATGCGGGCTGCGATTGTAATTTCCTTGGAAATTTTAGTGGTGATTCTTGCGCGGATGGCGTCTGTTTTGCCTTTCTTGCGCTTAATGTTTTCCCACTTAGAATGTCCGGACATAAAATTATTCCTCCTTTTTATTCCACCAGGGTTCGCCCAGAAGGCGGTCGAGGATGATGGCTACGGCGCTGCGTACGCACAGATGATTGTACGTGCCCGCCCCGTAAATTGGTTCCACAATGTAATCGAACTGCTTCATCATTTCCTTGGTCATGCCGAAGCCTGTCCCGAAAAGGATGAAAATCGGTGTATCTTCTTCGTGGATTTTCCTGCGCATTTCACAGTAGGAGACCGTATTCGGATACACACGGGCATCGGTGGTGACGATGGCAGGCTTTTTGCCTGTCTCGCTTTCGATGCGGGAAATCGCTTCTTCGAGGGTGGGAACCAGTTCCGTCTCTTCGAAAGCTTCTTTCCTGTTCACATTGTACTTCACACCGCCGCCGGTCTTCCAGTGGTTCATGATGCGGTTTGCCATTTCACGCTGTGCTTCCACCGGATGCACGATGAAATAGCGTTTCACGTCATACGTCTTGGCCGTTCTGGCAATATCATGAAGGTCATAGTTGGTAAGAGCCGTAGTGACTACTTCCATATGTTTGTTATAAATCGGATAGTGTATCAGTCCTATATATACAGGTGCCATCACTGATCCTCCTTCTCTCGTTTGATCTCCGCCAGCAGCTTCTTATCTTCCGCGGTCATCTTGAGCCCGCTTAAAAGATCCGGACGGCATTCGAGGGTGCGGCGAAGCGCCTCTTTCCTCCTCCATCGCGCAATATTTGCGTGATGCCCGGAAAGGAGCACTTCAGGGACCTTCCAGCCGTTGTAGTCAGCCGGTTTCGTATACTGCGGATATTCCAGAATCGGTTCATAGAACGAATCGGTTGCTGCGCTTCCCGCATCTCCAAGGACTCCCGGTATCATGCGGGCCACTGCGTCGCTGATGACCATGGCACCCAGCTCTCCGCCGGTCAGAACGTAATCTCCGATCGAGATCAGTTCGTCTGCCAGATACTCCTCGACCCTGTGATCCACGCCTTCATAGTGCCCGCAGATGAGCACCAGATGGTCATAATCACGGTATAGTTCCTTGGCTTTTTCCTGATTGAAAGTCTTTCCCGCAGGTGACAGGAAAATCACCCGGTCGCGGGGGCCTTTCTCAGGAAGCACATGATGCACTGCGTCAAAAATGGGCTGGCACATCATGAGCATGCCCGCCCCGCCTCCGTAGATCGTATCGTCCACCTGACGGTGGCGGTACATGGTATAGTCACGGGGATTCGTGACCGCCATCTCCATACGTCCCGCATCCAGCGCTCTCTTGATGATACTTTGGTCGAAGAACGCCTGAACGAACTCGGGAAATAGGGATAATATATCTATTTTCATTCTCGCCCTCTATTTCGGGAAGACAGCGTCTTCCCCAGAGAGGGGGAGTCCGCTTATTCCCATTCCGGCATAGCCACTGTCATGCGTCCTTCGTCGAGGTCGACTTTAAGGATGCATGAAGGGATGGCCGGAAGATAGATTTCCTTGCCGTCCGGTGTTTCAACGCCATAGACGTTGTTAGCTCCGGTCTCGAGGATTTCCTTGAGCTTTCCGACGTGAGAGCCCGCTTCATCCACTACTTCAAGCCCTACGAGCTGGAAATAGTAGTACGTGCCCTCCGGTCTTTCCGGCAGTTCAGAAAACGGCACTTCGACGATCTTGTCGATCAGCGTTTCGGCCATGTTCCTGTCGTCCACACCTTCCACATGAAGAATGTATACATTCTTATGCGGACGTCCCGAAAGCAGCTTATAAAACTTCCCGCCGATTTTGAGACGCTTGAGCGTCTTGAAGATTTCCGGCCGGTCCGTATCGGGAAGAATACGCAAATCACCCCGCACACCATGCGGGGCTACGATTCGGCCGACAACTATCAGTTCATCGGGTTTCATATCAGTTGCGGAATTCAACGATCTTTCCGTCTTCAACCAGGATTTCACCGTCGAGCAGTTCATTCATGTCGTCACCGATATGAATGGTAACCAGACGGTTCATCGGAGCACGGTTGAGTTCTGCGCCGATGGTGAGTCTTTCGAGATGATCCTTATCAGCAAGGAATTTATCCTTCATCTGCTGCATCTGGACCTTCTGAGCCTCGTACTGAGCACGAAGGGGTGCTACGGCCTGTACGTTAATCTTTGCCTGTTCTGCCAGTTTTCCATTAGCTTCGAAATCCAGCTGGGACATATCATGGTCTACACGCTTGAGATTCTGTTCGATCTCAGCGAGGAGCGTTGCCTTCAGCTGTTCAGTCAGCTTTGACTTAACGGCTACAGGGACAAGAATCTGCATTTCATCCATTGCGACACCTCTTAGATAATATCGACAGCCACTCTGCGGTTTTCACGCAAAGCACCTGCCTTGACAACGGTACGGATCGCATTGGCAATGCGTCCTTTTCTGCCGATGACCTTGCCCATGTCTTCCGGGGCAACATGGACCTGATAAATTTCCAGGCTGCCCTTTTCGACTACGGTGACAGAGACGGCGTCAGGGTTCTTTACAAGAGCCTTGACGAGTGTTTCCACTAATTCTTTCATGGTGCGTCCCCCTTATTTCTTTGCTTCAGCAAACTTAGCGAGGATGCCGTTCTTTCTCAGAATGGAACGAACAGTGTCGGTCGGCTGAGCGCCTTTACCAAGCCAGGACAGAGTCTTTTCTTCATCAATCTTTACCGGAGCGTCGAGTTTAGCCGGATCGTACCAGCCGATGGTATCGGTCGGAGCGCCGTTCCTAGCTTCCTTGGAGTCGATGACGATGATGCGGTAGAAAGGATTCTTCTTAGCGCCCATACGGGTCAAACGAATTTTTAACATAATTTCACCTCCTTGAAATGATCTCGATTATTTATGGAACATCCCGGGGAGACCACCGAGGCCGCCCATCTTGGATGGATTTATCTTCTTATTCTTCATTTTCTTCATGGTTTTCTGCATTTCCTGGAATTGCTTCATCATACGGTTGACGTCCTGGATCTTCACGCCAGCGCCGTCAGCGATACGCTTTCTGCGGCTGCCGTTCAGAATCTTGACATTCGCCCTTTCCTCCGGTGTCATGGAAAGGATGATAGCTTCGATGTGCTTGACTTCCTTGCCGTCAAGATCGACATCCTTCAGCTGATCCTTGAACTTGCCCATCCCCGGGATCATGCCCAGAATGCTCTGGAAAGAGCCGAGCTTTCTGATCTGCTTGAGCTGCTTCAGGAAATCATCGAGAGTGAACTCACCCTTCCTGATCTTTCCTGCTGCATCCTTCAGCGAATCCTGATCCATATTTCTCTGTGCGGTTTCGATCAAAGTCTCGAGATCGCCCAGATCGAGGATACGTCCTGCCATACGGTCCGGATGGAAATCTTCCAGCCCGCCGTCGAGCTTTTCGGATACGCCGATCATCTTGATCGGTTTGCCCGTTACGCTCTTAATGGAAAGAGCAGCGCCGCCTCTGGCATCGCCATCCATCTTCGTCAGGATGGTCCCGTCAATGCCCAGGCTCTCATCGAAAGCCTTTGCCGTATTGACAGCGTCCTGACCAGTCATGGAGTCGAGCACCAGAAGGATCTCCTGCGGATGAACCTCAGCCTTGATATTTCTCAGCTCGGCCATCAGCTTTTCATCGATCGTTAAGCGCCCTGCGGTATCGAGAATGACGATATCGCGGTTGTATGACTTAGCCGTGTCGACAGCGTACCTTGCGATGTGGACAGGATCCACATTCGGAGGCATGCGGTAAACCGGCACATCCGTCTGTTCACCAAGGACTTCGAGCTGTTTAATAGCTGCCGGACGATATACGTCGCAGGCTGCCAGCATCGGACGATGTCCCTTCTTCTTGAACATCAGCGCAAGCTTGCCGGCGGTCGTCGTCTTGCCGGCGCCCTGCAGCCCGACAAGCATGATCACCGTCATGCCCGTAGAGGAGAGCGTGATCTTGCTCTGGGTCCCGCCCAGAAGCTCTGTCAGCTCATCCCTGACGATTTTGATAACCGTCTGGTCTGGCTTCAGGCTGCCGAAGACCTCCTCGCCCATCGCTTTTTCACGCACATGAGCAATGAAATCCTTCGCTACCTTGAAATTGACGTCCGCTTCCAGAAGAGCCCTTCTGACTTCGCGGAGCGCCGCGTCGATATCACTCTCGGAAAGTTTGCCCTTCCCGCGGAGATCCTTAAAAGCCAACTGCAGCTTATCTCCTAAACCTTCAAATGGCATCTGGTCACCTTCATTCCGTCAAAATCCGCAGCAGCGGTTCCGCTTCGCTCTTCTTCGCTTCAGGGATCATACCCTCCAGCGATTCGGCCGCTTTCTGTCTCCGGATCCTTGCCTCCGCCAGATGAAGGGCGGACTCATACGTCCGGAGCTGCTCCTCGCCATGGCGCATGGCATCATGCACCGCCTGGCGGGAAATATGAAAATATTCCGCAATCTCAGCCAACGTGAGATTCTCATTGTAATACAAGTCCAGGCATTCACGCTGCCTTGGCGTCAGGAGCTCGCCGTAACAATCAAGGAGCTCGCCGTTCTGAACTACATTTTCTAAAGACATAGCATCACCATAACGTTCATCATTATACAGGGAGGAGAGTGCCATGTCAAGCAAAATAACTTTACATCTTCATCTTTTTTGAAATTTCTTTTTAAGGCCGCAAAAGCCACGAAAATGGAGCGGGAAATCTTCTGAAACTCACCGGAAAATTTCCCTGTCGTTTTACATATTGGTTTTATATATTATTACATTATATTACTATATATAAGTATTTCTTCTATCTCTTCTTATAAATACTTTCATTGACTTAGTACACGTCTACCGTTGTTATAATAAGTACAGATTTTGTTTACATCGAGGCTCATGCCTGCTGTTTTGAAAGGAGATTCTATGAAAAAATCATTGATGGCGCTCACGCTCTGCGCGCTGATGTCCGGCTCGACCATTTTTGCTGCTGACCAGACACCCAGAGACAACTTTTACTGGCTCGGCCAGATCAATAAAGCTTCTGATATCATCAATACCGATGAAGGGCTCCTGACCCCTGCTGAAGGCAAGAACATTGCCCATGGCATCCAGAAGGTCCTTGATGAAGGAAACAAGCCGGGCGGCCCGCGTCCGACGAATGTCGTCGCTTTCGAACCATACCTCATCCAGGCAGCAGGCCCGGAAGTCACGAAGATCCATGCCGGCCGTTCTTCCCAGGATATGCTGACGACCGTCGGCATCATGGAACAGAGAGAACATCTCATGGCCATGGCCAAAGAGCTCGACAACGTGCAGCGTTCCCTGATCAAGCTGGCTGAAGAAAACAAGGACACCATCATCCCGAACTATACGAACGGCGTCGCTGCCCAGCCAAACAGCCTGGCTCACCACCTCATCGCTTATGCCAATGCATACAACCGCGACATGCAGCGTGTCAGAGAATATTATGCCCGCCTCAATCGCTCTCCGATGGGCTCCATGGTCCTGAACGGCACCGGCTGGCCGCTTGACCGCGACCGCATGGCCGATTACCTCGGCTTTGACTCCATCGCCTACAATACGTACGATGCAGGACAGATTTTCCCGCAGGAAGCGCCGATTGAAACAGGCGGTATCACGAATGCCATCGCCATCCACACGACAAGCTTCATTGAAGAAATCATGCAGCAGTACGCACAGCCGCGTCCGTGGATTCTTCTTAAAGAAGGCGGCGGAAATACATATGTCTCCTCCGCTATGCCGCAGAAGAGAAATCCCGGCATCCTGAACTCCTGCCGCACTGACGCTTCCACGCTCCTTGGCATGTCTGTCGAAGCAGCATTCCGCTCCCACAACATTCCTGCCGGCATGGCTGACGGACGTCTGAGTGGAAGAATGGACATCGTACCGCAGGCAACGAAAGTCCTCTCCGAATTCGACCGCATCCTGAACAACCTTGTCATCCATCCGGACCGTTCGCTCGAAGAACTGAATCTTGACTGGACCTGCTCGCAGGAAATTGCCGACCAGCTCATGAAGAAATACGGCATCCCCTTCCGCGTAGGCCACCACTTCGCTTCTGATGTCGTTACCTATGCAAGAGCCAACAACATCACTCCGGCTGACTTCTCCTATGAAGATGCCAAGACCATCTATGCTAAATCCGTAGCCGATGTTGCCAAGGAAGACCCATCCATCCCGAAGACCTTCCCGATGACAGCAGAAGAATGGAAGAATGCAAAGGATCCCGTTGCTATCGTTCACAACCGCGCCGTCAAAGGCGGGCCGCAGCCATCTGAACTCAATAAGATGATCGAGATGGCAAAGAAGGACCTTGCCAACAACGAAGCATGGGTTGCATCCACAGAAAACCAGCTGAGCCAGTCCGAGAAGAAACTGAATAATGATTTCGATCAGATGCTGAAATAATTCCGCTGATCCGTATGTGACAATATAAAAAGGCTGTGACGAAATTTGCAATCATTTCGTCACAGCCTTTTTTGTTTAGTTATTCATCAAGCTCCTTCGACGAGGCTGCAGGTGGACCATCCGCATTCGTTGCAGGTGGTGCAGTGGCCTTCGACGTGGATCTGGTGGGATCCGCAGTGCGGGCAGGTCGGTTCCTGTTTCTTAGGTTCGAAATTAACCTTTTCTACCTTGCCGTCAGCTTTCTTTTCATCAGCCTTGGCGTTTTCATCGACGCCCAGGATGTTGCCGCGGCGGCAGCCGTCGCGGAATGCTGTGATGCCCTTGCATCCGCTTTCCCATGCATCCATGTAGATCTGGAAGATATCTTCCGGAGTTGCATCGTGCTTCAGGTTGACGGTACTGGAAATGGAGTTGTCTACATACTTCTGCATGACTGCCTGGAGCTTCACGCGGTCATCGAAAGGCACTTCATGGCTTTCTACGATCCACGGGAAACGTTCGATGATTTCTTCATCGGTCAGGTTGAGCGGAAGGTTGTGGTATTCAAGGAGGTCCTTGACGCTGTGCGCATAGACGCGGAAGCTGCCGTGTACATCTTCCATCTTATGCGTGGTTCTTTCGTAGGAAATCTTGTAGAGCGGTTCGCATCCACCAGAATAGCTGCCCATCAGGAGGGAGATGGTGCCGGTAGGAGCAATGGCAAGCAGTGTGCCGTTTCTGAGGCCATGCTGATGAATGTCTTCATACAGCTCCGGATCCAGTTCCTTCACAAGATCCATGACTGGGGACTGCTTGGTAGCTTCCCAGCGGTACTTGCCGAAGGTGCCGAGCTTCTTGGCTCTGTCGCAGGAAGAGCGGAGAGCTGTCAGGAGCATCATCTTCATGACTTCGCCCATGAATGCATTTGCCTTTTCGCTGCCATATTTCAGTTTCATGGCAACGAGAGCATCTGCTACGCCGAAGAGGCCAAGTCCCAGGGATCTCCAGTCGTCGATGCAGGTTCTGTTTTCATCGAGCGGTTGAATGTCATAGCCATAGGAAACGATTTCATCGAGAGCTGCGATGCCGTCATAAACAGTCTGACGGAATTTTTCTTCATTCAGCTTCGGTTCATCGCTGAACTTGTCATCGATCATGCTGTAGAGATTGATGCTTGCCAGGTTGCATGCGTTGTAAGCATTGCCGCCGAATTCGCCGCATGGGTTGGTGATTTCAATCTTGTATTCCGGATAGCCGGCCAGCAGATGGTAATCATTCAGGCGGTCAGAGAAAAGCGCGCCCGGATCACCCCAGTCCCACTGGGTTTCGCAGAATTCCATGAAGAAATCTCTTGCGCGGATGACGCGTTCGATATTTTCGCCGGTGGATTCTACATGGTAGCGGAGAGTGTAGTCTGTATCATTCTTGACAGCTTCCATGAATTCATCCGTGAAGAGGATGGAAATGTTCATAGAGGACAGCTTTTCTTCATTCTGTTTGATATGCAGGAATTCATAGATGTCCGGATGATCGCAGTTCAGTCCGACCATCATAGCGCCTCTTCTGCCGTTCTGGCTGATGACTTCGCCAGTCACGTTGAAAATCTTCATGAAGGAAACAGCGCCTGTAGAAGTTCTTGCAACGTTTCTTACTTCACTGCCCTTTGGACGAAGGCCGGAAATGTTGATGCCGATGCCGCCGCCGTAAGAGAAAATGCGGGCGATCTCGTAGTTGGACTTGAAGATCGATTCCAGATCATCCTTCGGAGAAGGAAGGATATAGCAGTTGGAAAGGGAAACTTTGAACTTGCCCTTGGAGCCTGCAGCATAGAGAGCGCGGCCTGCCGGACAGAAGGAAGCTTCTTCCAGATATCCTCTCACTCTTGGACGCAGGTCATCATCAAAAATAGAACTGACGCGGTCCATGAACTGTTCAGGGTTTGTTTCACCCTTGTGATAATACTTCTCTCTCAAGATGCCTTGGCTGATTTCATTATCGTACCAGTGATTCATAACGATCCCCCACTTTAATGGATATTTTTTATAAGATAATTTCAGATGTTTCTGACCAGACGCCCGGGTGTCTGGGATATGTATTTCTTAGTGCATGACTATAGTACCAAATACTTTATATGGTGTCAAATTCATTAATTGCATCCTATATATGGTAGTTATGCATAAGAACTATCAAGTTCCCGATAGAATCGGGCGTGGCGGAAATGCATGCCCCGGAAGGCCTGTTACATCGAAGAAAATGAAACATGAGACCTCATTTCTTCCCTTTTTATGGGCATTTCCAGAAGCGCATTTTTATGAAAATTTTCCTAAATATTTTTTAAATGAGAAGGACAAACGGCAAAAGACAGCTGACAAGGCAGCAATGACAATAAAAAAACAGATGTGAAATACCATTTGCAGTATCTCACATCTGTCTCTTTATACTATATGAAAAGATTATTCTTCGTCTTCATCGACGTCGTCATCGCTGGAAATGACATCGATCGATGCGATGCGGTCGCCGTCTTCCAGTCTCTGGAGGATGACGCCCTGGCCGGCTCTTGCCTTCTTGCTGGAGATCTGACTGGCCTTTGTCTTGATGGTGATGCCCTGTTCGGATACACCGACGAGTTCATCATTGTCATCAGCGGCTACGAGAGCGACGACTTCGTACCCCTTCTTGAAGTTGCGGACACCGCGTCCGTTTCTTCCCTGGAGATGGTATGCGGAGGACTTGTTTCTCTTCGCATTGCCGTCAGCGGAAATCGTGAAGATATCCTTATCCGTAGCAAGAACTGCGCCTACGACTTCGTCGAGCTCGCCGTCGTCATCAGAGAGGCGGATTGCATGGACACCTGCGGTAGCGCGGCCCATCGTGCGGACTTCATCGTCTCCGATGGAGAAGCGGATAGCCATGCCCTGACGGGTGCCGATGATGATTTCCTCATCACCCTTGACAGCAAGGACAGTGACGAGACGGTCGCCATCATTCAGACGGACAGCGATCAGGCCGTTCTTGTTGATGTTCTTGTATTCGGAAATTTCCGTCTTCTTGATATAGCCCTTCTTCGTGACCATGAGCAGGTACTTCATATCCTTATCGCCTGCATCGATATCGAGGAGCTCGGTCACCCTTTCATCCGGAGCAAGACCCGGGATGAAGTTGATGAGAGCGCTGCCTCTTGCCGTTCTGCCCGACTTCGGGAATTCGACGGCTGTCTTCATGTAGACTTTGCCCTTGTTCGTGAAGAGGAGGATCCTGTTATGAGTGGAGGTGCTGAGGAGCTTCCAGACATAGTCCTCATCCTTCATCTTCATGCCGGATACGCCGCGGCCACCCTTTCTCTGGACGCGGATATCAGCGGAATCCATGCGTTTGATATAGTTCTGCTTTGTCAGCGTAATCGTCATCGGTTCATCCGGGATGAGATCGGTCATCGTGAAATCGTTCGAAGCTTCAGCGATTTCCGTACGGCGTTCATCGCCGAAGTTCTTCTTCTCATCGAGGAGTTCATCCTTGACTACGCCCATCAGCTTGTCACGGCTGGAGAGGAGATCGGTCAGGTAATCAATCGTTTCCAACACATCCTTATAATCCTGTTCCAGCTTGTCGCGTTCCAGACCGGTCAGTCTTCTGAGACGCATATCGAGGATCGCGGTAGCCTGTTTTTCAGAAAGGCCGAATTTTTCCATCAGGGAAGCTCTTGCGATGTCGTCCGTGCGGGACTCTCTGATCGTACGGATGACTTCATCGATATGATCAAGAGCGATCAGCAAGCCTTCCAAAATGTGGGCTTTGGCCTTTGCCTTGTCCAGTTCATACTGCGTTCTTCTGGTGACGACTTCTTCCTGATGCTTCAGGTAGTAGTACAGGATCTGGCGCAGATTCAGGATACGCGGATGTCCGTCAACGAGCGCCAGCATGATAGCACCGAAGTTGATCTGCATCTGTGTATGCTTGAAGAGATTGTTCAGCATGATTTCCGGGTTCACGTCAGCGCGGAGCTCGATAGCAATACGCATGCCCGTTCTGTCGGATTCATCGCGCAGAGCCGTGATGCCGTCCAGGACCTTCTGTCTGGACAGGTCGGCGATTGTCTCAATGAGGCGCGCCTTGTTGACCTGGTACGGAATTTCCGTTACGACGATACGGTTCTTGCCATGCGGCATTTCTTCGATATCCGTTCTGGCACGGACAGTGATGCTGCCGCGGCCGGTGCGGTACGTGTCTTCGATGCCCTTGTGGCCCTGGATGATAGCAGCCGTCGGGAAATCCGGGCCCTTGATGTACTTCATCAGCTCATCGACCGTGATTTCCGGATTGTCGATCATAGCACAGAGGCCGTCGATGACTTCATTCAAGTTGTGCGGCGGAATGTTCGTTGCCATGCCGACAGCGATGCCGTAAGAACCATTGACGAGAAGGTTCGGAATTCTGGACGGAAGAACGACTGGTTCCTGCAGGGATCCATCGTAGTTCGGTACGAAATCGACCGTATTCTTATCAATGTCGCGGAGCATTTCCACCGTGATCTTTGCCATACGCATTTCTGTATAACGCATAGCAGCCGCGGAGTCGCCGTCGACAGAACCGAAGTTGCCGTGGCCGTCGATCAGCGGATATCTGGTAGAGAAATCCTGCGCCATGCGGACAGCGGATTCATACACTGCTGTGTCGCCGTGCGGGTGATACTTACCGAGGACATCGCCGACGATACGGGCGGACTTCTTGTAAGCCTTGCCCGGCAGCATGCCCGATTCATTCATCGCATACAGGATGCGGCGGTGAACCGGTTTCAAGCCATCCCTGACATCAGGCAGTGCGCGCGTCACGATGACGGACATCGCATAGTCGATGTAGGAATTTTTCATCTGCGCCTCAAGGGGCGTCGAGATGATTTTACCTTCTTTCCAATCCTCCATAAAAACTCCTTTGCCTTGCTCCGGCATCTGAAAAAGATGCCATGAAAAGAACGCGGAAAGTCCGCGCCCTCAAAAAAATTAAACGATTTACGTTTATATTATACCATAAAATGCGTTATAAAGCCATTTAAACGCGTTTTTACACAGTTGACAATAAGAATCATACAACTAATCAAATTCGGTTTCATTTTTGCTTAAAAAGGCCTCTATTTTGAAAATACAAAAGAAACCTATATCATATCGTCCTTTTTCATTCCACAATCTGTCCAATTAGTGTATAACTTATTTTATGCATGCCGTGTACCGTCACAAATTACAATAAAAATAGTATTTACCGATAAAATCAGCGGTTGCAGCCATTTCGTATTTACCATTAAAAACTATAAAATATCATAAGATTTTTGCCGTTTTTTTGCCGTAAAAAGAAAAGAGCCGCCTCTTTGACCACGCCCCCAAAGAGCTGAACATGCACCACACGCCCCATGAGTGCCACCACACGCTGGTCACAATGCTCGACAGAGCAGGAGCCAATGAAACGGCCGTCAAGATGATACTCGGACACGCCTGCACGGGAGTGACGAAAGGCGTTTACACCCATAAAACCTTGGCGGATTTGGAGAAAGCCATCAATAAAGTGTGAGTAACCTGTGCTTAACCGTTGGAACTGAAAGCGGGATAACGCAGGCGCCATGGGAATCCTCATGTGCTTGACTTGTGAGTGACATGTGACATGGAGAGTACAAAATTTGTACTCTTTTGCCACCTTTTGCCACCATCCCCCCCTCTTGACTTTTGACCGTTGAGGAGTTGCCGACTTTTACCCCATCATTTGTCGGAGGCGGTGAGGCATTAGTTTTCGATGGTCCCAATGCAGGTAGATACATACCTCGATCAGCCCCGACTATATAAATAGTAAGGTCAGTTTCCACGATTATTCGGTAAATACAGGATTTTAGGCAATGAAAAACTGCCGTGGGCGAGAAATCCACGGCAGTTCCCCAGGAGGTAACCCATGATGGTGAAACAACAGTGCCAGCAGCCACACTGAAGAAAGCCCATCATGTGTATGATAGGATGACTGCATCGTCTCGCCGGTACAGTCATCATGGATTGTTGGCAGGTGAAGTGGGTTCTCACCCCACAACCTACGGTTTTGGATACCGTTGCTCTAGCATTGAGCTATTCACCCAGAAAGGAGGGCCGGAGATAAGTGATCGAAAAGCTCCGGCCTACAAATTAGGGCAACTCATGTCGAACCCCAAGGGGTTTGGCTTTTTTGCTTTTCATGGATTAAAGCCTTGTAAACCACGGGAGGAAACATCCAACTTTCCTTCTCCTATATCATACACCATGACGGATTCTGGCACCGCTTTTGTGATAAGAAATGATAGTGGGCAACTTGCTTATGCGTTAAATGCATAGTAGTCTTTTACTTATCTCATCGTAGAATAAGGCTAAATTAGAAAATTCTAATATAAAGACCCAGCGGGGGGTGGGCGACCACTACTACCACCCCGTAGGGGTGTAGTACCTTAGGCGTTCCGCTGGCAGTCATCAGGCAGCAGGCAGCAGGCAGCAGGCAGTTAGCTGTCGTCCTTGTTGCCCGTGCCCTGGAGTGTCATCAGCTTGACGCCGCTTGCATTGTCTGCCACGTCAAGACGCAATGATAATGCATCACACAACTTTATAAAATCATCAAGACTTATATTATTGTGCTTGATTGAATAATTGAAAGACTGTGCAAGCCGTCCCGCTAATCTAGCCGCTTGTGCTTGCGAAATGCCTTTATACGCACAAATCATATTAATTATCTGCTTATTGTCCAATTAGATCATCCTCCCCTTTTGAATCAATTTGACTATCTTTAGTATAAACAAACTTGTTTACGTTGTCAATAAACCTAATGAAAATATAATATATATTAGTGTTAAATCTATTGACAGCATAAACAGAATTATGTATAATATATATAGAAATTGAAAATAAGTAGTGAGGGAAGGGGGCGTATAAAATGCATCTGCTTATATCAATTGGCCTGTGGTTTTTACTTTGTCAGCTGGTGTTAAAGAAATGAATTGTGTGAACGGGCGGTCGCCAAGGCTGCCCAGGGAATGATATAATATTGATAGCAGCTTATGTTTTGCAGTTGTTGCCCGGGAGGTAAACACTATGAAAAAGTACACGATTGAGAAATTATTAGATGATGCATTAGATACATCGTCTACAGATTATCGCACAATTTTAAATGCATTTGACAGCGTAAAAGCATCTCCGGCATCCGAAAAGGTTTGGTGTGATGTAGTCGGCAAGTACATTGCAGACTACAACTCCGGAGCTGACAACTGGGATATGATGCCGGCGGATTTGAGTACAGCTGGAAGAAAAGCTATGATAGAAAAAGAAGTGTTAGCTATTATTCGCGATTCGATTTGTACAACGAAGAACGGCGTTGAATATTATCGACTTGATGATTGTCCGACGGCTGACGCTGATTTGAAAGACAAGCCGGGCAGAAAAGGCACGTATCTTAATGCATATTATGATAGTGTAAAATAAAGTTGTAAGCAGATAAAAAGACGGCTCAAGGAAAAGGGCCGTCTTTTTTACGTTCGCGCTTCAGCATTCCCCGGAACCCTTCCATCAGACCGTTGTCTGTACAGCAGCCTACGCGGGACATGCTGTGAACCAGTCCTGCTTTTTCAACGATCTTA
>OLOU01001231.1_pt1 | contig 18492 bp, 10 predicted proteins | sample 1672101 | NCBI WGS metagenome assembly OLOU01 (sample SAMEA3136645, study PRJEB25190) | human gut metagenome | biome: human gut; feature: human-associated habitat; material: faeces | place: Austria | collected 2013
CGATGAGTTCGTATCGGATACCTGTTCTTTCGTCTGTAATAAATCTTTGCATAGTTCTTTCTCCTTTTGCTTCTTGTAGTAAAACTCCAAGGTTTTCTTATTGTGGTTTACCTTTTTACATTCCTCGGAACAGAATTTCTGCTGACTGTGTGTAGGCCAGTAGGTACTGCCACACACAGCACATACACGCTGACGATAATAATGATTGCCTTTTTCCGCTTCTCTGTCGGCTTTTGTCTTATCCTGCCTTGCCTGATAGCAGCAATCCTTTGAACAGAATATTTGTCGATTGCTTGTAGGGGTAAACTCTTTCTGACAATGGGGACATACCTCTGTTTTGACAATTTTGCCACCGTTTTCAGCAAGTTTTTTCGCCTTTCGATTCTCTCGATAGGCTTTTTCACGCTGACGCTGTTTCTCCAATCGCTTCTTTTCTTCCTGTTCTTCCTGCTCTTTTATCTCGGCAAGTTCTTCCTCGGTGTAGGCAATATCGACCTGTCCGACATAATTGAAGTAAATATCAACCTTTTGTGTCTTTGCTTTTCCCACACCCTCGGCTTCATACACCACAATCTTATCAATGAGTTCGGCAAACATCAAATCGGAAACTTCCGTAGGATTTTTATACTTTCGTATCAGCGATATAAAATGCTGAATATCCATAGTGCTGTCCTTTTCTTCGGAAAGTTCCTTTTTCATCGCTTCCATTTTCATTTCCAGCTCCGCCTGCTCATCGTCATACTGCTTCATCAATTGCTTGTATTGTCTTTCGGGCAGTAATCCCGATATAAGATTTTCATACAAGCCACGAATGAGCGTAGAGAGTTCGTCATAGCGTTTCTGACAGCGTTTTAACTCCGATTGATTGTGCTTCGGCTTTTCCTCTTGCTTATCTTTCCAAAGGGATTGCAGTTCCAAAGCAAAGGCTTTTTCATCATTCAGAACAAATCTTGAAAAGCGTTTAACTGCCGATAATATCAAGGCTTCAACATTATCAGCACTAATCGTATGGGAAGTACAGGAATTAACCCTGCTTGCATACCCGCCGCAACGGTAAGAATACTGAACAGAACCGTCTTTCTTGCTATAATGCGTTTGCAAAGTCATTCTCCTGCCACAGTCGGCACAGTACAGATAACCGCTTAATCGGTTGGTATGTGTACCTCTTGCCGCAGCTCTGTTCACTCGTTTCTTTCGCTTCTGAACGCTGTCCCAAAGTTCCTGCGATATGATAGGCTCGTGGGTGTTATAAAACACATACTGCTCATCTTCATCGGTAGTCTTTCTCTTATGCAATTTAAAATTGGTGCTGACCGACTTTCTCAAAACAGTATGTCCAAGATATTCCTGCCTGCTTAAAATCGTTCTAATGGCAGATATGCCCCAAATATAAGGGTCTGCAAACTTAATCCCGTTGTACTGTTCTGGGTGATATTCCTTTGCATATGCGGCAGGAATTAAAACCTTTTCTTCGGTCAGTATTTCCGCTATGGCTCGTGGACTTTTGCCCTCATTGGCAAGCAGAAAGATACGCTTTACCACCTCAGAAGCCACAGGGTCAACAACAAGCGTCTGCTTATCGCTCGGCAATCGGTTATATCCATAAGGGATTGAACCGCTACAACGCTTTCCGTCTTTCATTCGGGCATCAAATACAGCCTTGATTTTATTGCTCGTGTCTTTGGCATAAAATTCGTTCATAATATTCAAAAACGGAGCAAAATCATTATCCGAAGCATTGTTGCTGTCAATGCTGTTGTTGATTGCAAGAAAACGGACATCTTTCTGCGGAAACAGAATTTCCGTATAAAATCCGACTTGCAGATAGTTTCGCCCTAATCGGCTCATATCCTTAACAATCAATGTTCCGACATTGCCTGCTTCAACTTCTTTTATCAAAGACTGAAAGCCTGGGCGATTGAAATTTACACCCGAAAAACCATCGTCAGTAAAATGGCGGATGTTCTCAAAGCCATTTCTACGGGCATAATCTTCGAGGTATTTTTTCTGATTGGTAATGGAATTACTCTCGCCATTCAGGTCATCATCTCTTGATAATCTCTCATAAAGTGCTGTAATCTTTGAAGTCCTTGACATTCTCTTAACCTCCTTCCTTATGTATTTTCAATTTAGGACAGTTAATTTTATCGTCCTATTAAAGTATAGCCCTCCGGGGAGAGCTCGATGGCTGTCACCGTCTCGCCGAAGGTGGAAGCCCAAGCATCGAAGTGGAGAAGGTCATTCCTTCGCAGCGCTCCGTACTGGAGATACTTCTGCATGGTGTACATCTCCACCATGCTGTTGGAAATTGGGGTGCCGGTGGCAAACACAACGCCTCTGCCGCCGGTCAACTCGTCCAGATAGCGGCACTTCATATACAGGTCGCTGGACTTCATCGCCTCGGTTTGGCTGATGCCGCCCACATTCCGCATTTTTGTAAATGCGGCGAGGTTTTTATAGTAATGCGCCTCATCGATGAAGATACGGTCAACGCCCAGCTCTTCAAAGGTCACCACATCATCCTTGCGGGACTGATCGTTAAGCTTGTCCAGCTTCTGCTTGACCGTTTTCTTAGTTCGCTCCAGCTGTTTGATGGAGAAATTATCCCCACGGTTTTTCTTCAATTCGGAAATGCCGTCCAGCACCTCATCCAGCTGTTGCTGCAGGATGGCACGCTGTCGTTCCAGGGACATGGGGATCTTTTCAAATTGGCTGTGCCCAATGATGACTGCATCGTAGTCGCCGGTGGCAATGCGCCCGCAGAACTTCTTGCGGTTCTTGGTCTCGAAGTCCTTCTTGGTGGCGACAAGAATGTTGGCGGAGGGGTAGAGCTGGAGGTATTCGCTCGCCCATTGCTCCGTCAGATGATTGGGGACCACAAACAGGCTTTTTTGACACAAGCCCGGCCGCTTGCTCTCCTGTGCAGCCGCTACCATCTCGAAGGTCTTCCCGGCCCCCACCACATGCGCAAGCAGGGTGTTGCCGCCGTAGAGGATATGGGCAATGGCATTGACCTGATGCGGCCTCAGCGTGATCTCCGGATTGATTCCCACGAAATTCAGGTGGCTGCCGTCATACTCACGGGGGCGAATGCTGTTGAACTTCTCGTTATACAGCTTGGTTAGCTGCTCCCGGCGTTCCGGATCGCTCCATATCCAGTCTGCAAAGGCCTGCTTAATAAGCTCCTGCTTGCCCTGTGCGATGGCGGTTTCTTTCTTGTTGAGCACAGCCGTTTTCCTGCCGTTTCCGTCCTCGATGTAGTCGAAGATTCTTACATCCCGGAGGTTCAGGGTTTCCTCCATAATCTTATAACCGTTGACTCTACCGGTACCGTAGGTATTGTGAGCTTTCACATTGCTGCGGTCGTAGGATTTTCCCTCCACATTCCATTCACCGGTGTACTGCGCGTAGTGAACATGGATATTCCATTGGCAGTAGCGCGGGGTGCTGAACAGCTCAAACATGAACTCCTCGATGGTTTCCGGAGGCAGCCATGTTGCGCCAAGCCTCACGGAAATTTCACTTGCCGTCAGGTCAACCGGCTGTACCGCCTCAAGAGCACGGACATTCTCTCCGTAATCCTCGGGGTAGAGTTCCGCACTCCGCTTTGCCCAACGGAGCTTTTCACGGACATTGCCGGAGAGATATTCATCGGCAGGGAGATACTTCGGCTTGCCGTCCTCTTCGCTTATGTGCATGGGGTTGAGGAAAATAACACCCTTCAAATCCTCAAACAGCTCCTGCTCGGTTTTGCCGGTAAGCTGCGACATATATGGCATGTCGATTCTCGCTTTTTCCGCAAGGGACAGAGCATAGGCCTCGGAAGCCGTGTCAACCGACTGCACCGTTACCTTCTGCTTGATGGTTCGTTTGGAGAACATATCTGCCTTGCGGAGGAAGTTGCCCTCATCGTCCAGCACCTCCAGCGAAGCAAGCAGGCAGTAGGAGCTGTCGGAATTGAATGCCGAGTTGTTGGCTCTTGCGCTGATAAGCCCATATTTTTTGCTGAAATCATCATAGAGCCGATTGAGCTTTTCCTGCTCCGCCTTGATATCGGCATCGGGATAATCCTCCGTCTGGTACTCAATCAGCGTCCGGACACAATCTCGGATAGCAATCATGCCTTTGATGCGGCTTTCGGCAGTCGCGGAAACATCCACGGGATTCATGCGGCTGTTTTCACGGTAATAGATTTTACCGTCCACCACCGTGAAGCTGAAATTGCGCACATCAGGGTCAGCGGGAATAGAAAGGTCCTCATCCTCCGCTTCAAGATCGTCGATTTCAAATTCGGTAATCTCGGCATGAATGTTCTGGATGGCATCCCGCAAGAGGTCCCCAAGCTCTGCATTTTCATAAGCAATACAGGCGGACTCCATGCCGTGAGGCCCGCTGACCATCTGCATGTCGCCCAGCACCATTTCAGGGTTGTCCACAAAATAGGCGTTCATCCGGATGCCATTGGCGTCGGTGGCCAGATGCACCCAATCGGGCTCAATATCCACCAATCGGTCACGCTTTTGGAGGAAGATAATGTCCGATGTGACCTCTGTGCCGGCAGCGGCCTTGAAGGTATCATTCGGTAGCCGGATAGCGCCGAGCAAGTCGGCTCTCTGCACGATATACTTTCGAACATTGGGATTTTCCTTATCCAGCGTACCCTTTGAGGTAATGAAGGCGATCACGCCGCCGGGTCTCACCTTATCCAAAGTGCGGGCAAAGAAATAGTCGTGAATGAGAAAGTTGTGCTTATCGTAGCGCTTGTCCGGTACTTTGAACTGCCCGAAGGGGACATTGCCGATTGCAGCGTCAAAGAAGCTGTCGGGAAGGTTTGTATTCTCGAAGCCCTGCACTGCGATGCTGTTTTTCTGATAAAGCTGCTGCGCAATTCGCCCGGAAATACTGTCAAGCTCCACGCCGTAGAATTTCGCGTCATTCATGCTTTCGGGAACAAGCCCCATAAAGTTTCCGATGCCGCAGGAGGGCTCCAGCACATTGCCGGTCTGAAAGTGCATGTTCTCCAGGGCACTGTACACCGCCTTGATCACCACGGGCGGCGTATAGAAGGCCGTCAGCGTGGATTCTCTTGCCGACGCATATTCCTCATCGGAAAGCACATTCTTCAGCTCGGTATAATGGGGATTGTCCTCCTTGAAGAACTCGGATAGACCGCCCCAGCCCACATAGTCGGCAAGCACACGCTGCTCGGTGGGTGTTGCCAATCGGCTTTCCGCATCCAGCTTATTCAGAAGCTGAATGGCACGGATATTGTGATAGAACCGTTCCAGCGGCGTGCCCACGCCGATATCATCGCTCTCGATTTGGAAGTTGGTTCGGTACTCGGTGTTGATCTCCGGGTGCAGCACATGAGGCGCGATCTTGGAAGGCCTTTTCACTTGTAGAGGCGGGGCAAGCGCTTCTTCCTGGTCATCCAGCAAGGCCTCCGCATTGGGGTAGGTCACGACCTCGCCGTCTTTGACGGTGCTGATGGGCAGAGCATCCAATTCTTCGTCCGTTAGGCTCTCAATTTCGGAATCGTCTTCTGCCAAATCTTCCGTTTCTCTGAATACCCGTGTGCCGTCCGCACCAAACTCCGCCTCATATCGGTCAGTCTCTCGCGCTGCTTCCCGGTCTGCCTCTAAAGACAGAATATCCTCGTGAATCTTCAGGAGGTTTTCCGGCGTGAACTCGATAAAATCGCAGTCCATCTCATAGTCATTTTCAGCTTCCATGAAGAACGGAGTATTGATGTCCGCAAGGAACTGATCCGACATTTCTTCAAGGTCATTTCGGAAGTCGGCGGCGTTTTCCGGATGGCTGGCAATGTCATACTGCTCGACAAGCTCTTCAAAAACAGAGAAATCAAGGTCACCGGAAACATACTGTCCACCTGCATCTGCATCGGGATTGAAGTAAATCCAGTGAACCTTGTTACTGCCGGTGTCAAGGGATATTCTCGCCTTCGTATTGTCTGCGACAGGGGGTTCTTCCACGACTTGCAGCAGCCTGTCATTCAGCGGATTTTCTTTGAGCCGGTTATCGAACTCCTCACGAGACAGCTCTTTGTTAAACAGCGGGAACTGTGCATCAAAGAGGACGACCTTCTTCTCGTCAAAAGACAGCAGCTCGTATTCCTGCGTGCCGATATAGACCGTATCACCGAGATGATAGCGGTATTCCTTCCGGGCCTCCGGGGGAGGGTTCAGCTCATCAAAGGTCGGCTCAAGGGACTTCGCCACATCGCTGTTCAACGCTTCCAGCATGGCTTCGCACCGTGCGGTCAGGTGGGTGTTGTCCGCAATGATCGTATTCATTGCTTCGCGCATCATGGGGAGGATGAAGTCACCCTCCGCAGTACGGGCGTGCATTTTCTTTTCGCCCACGCTGAACGCACTCCAACAGCTCGACAAATAATACAGATTCAGCGCTTTGCTTTCCTCGCCGAGCTGCGCCACAAAGTCATTGTAATCATAGACAATCGACCGGAACTCCTCAGAGATTTCACCTCGTTTCCTCCGAGCTTCTGCCTGCTCCCGGTAGGCAGGATAGTTGTCCTTTTCTGCTTGGCTCAGATAGCGGTCGGCTCGGATCAGCTCCCCGATCCGCCTCTCGGCCTTATTCCACCGCAAAAGCAGTTCCGCATCGGGCCGAGAGATTCTGCCTCTGCTGATTTTGATTCCCTTGGCGTCGTGGCTTTCATCGAGATTTCTGCCGGAAACGGCAGGATACGCGCCGCCGATGCCGTATTCGTTTTTCAAAAAGGCGATATTGTTCTCGGAAGAATCCTGTTTGAGAAACTGCTCATAGATGCGGAATTTGCCCTGATGGATGCCGCTGCCCCGTGTCAGAATGGCGTCGATGTCCTCCTGAGAAATAGAAAAAGCGGAGGACTTTTCTTCCTCCGCTTCTGCGATGATTTCCCGTTGCTGTTCAACTGTGGGAAGTGTTACGCGTAGATCAGGTCGTTCAGAATCACTTCCTCCGCCGAGTGGCGAATGGAGTTCATCATCTGCACCCATTTCATCTGATCTTCCGCTTTCAGGCGCTCCGTCACGCCCTGCTTCTCTGCCATCTGTCGGGTCAGGCGTTCCATCATCTCGTTGGCTTGCCGGTCCACTTTCTCCAGATGACTGTTCAGTGTTCCGTTCAGCAGCATCCCGGTGTAGATCCCATCCCGGTGTTTGCGGAGGAATGTCCGCCGCAGCATTCCATACTTCCCAAGCTTCGGGCTCTCCGGCACGGTCAGATCGGGAATCAGATAGTCCCCCTGCATCGTATAGGTCAGTTCCATGTTCGTTGCTCCTTTCCTTGTTTTCTGTTCGGCTCTTATGATACGCAGAAGCACCCTCCTGTGCAAATGTGCGAATCTTCTGTCTTTCTTCCTTCTCCATTTCCTTGACGGTTTCGCCCATTTCCCGGATGACCATCTCAGAAATATCGCTGACTGCGGCACCGAGCACAGAGATAACCTCCACGGTGTTGAAGTCAAAGAGGTGGCTGAAATCCTCCCGGTCAAAATACTGCCTCGGCTCATACCCCGCACGGGAGAGCGCCATAAAAGCGACGCTGCTTTTCAGCGAGGTTTTCAGCCACGCTTCAAGGCTTGTGTCGTCCAGCTCCTCCAGAAAGCTGCCGGCTTTGACAGCGTTCAACTCCATGAGATAATCTGAAAGATTATCCTCCACGGCATAACCGGAAATATCTATGAGAAGGTGCGGGAAATCTCGCGGCTCCTCCACATCACCGAAGCTGGCCTGAAGGCTTTCCGATACCGCATATTCGTACTCCGGTTTCATCTGCCAAAGGGTGATGTTCCTTCCGGCACGGCTGTTGGTGTCGGAGATATCAAAGACATGTCTCAGCTTGTAGGGAACATCTCTGTCGATCAGCAGCGCGATGCCTTTCGTGCCCTTGTTTACCCATCTGCCGAGTTTATTCCATGTGTCGATTTCCGCACACGCCGTTGCATCCGGCTTCTGCGCATGGATGAGCAGCTGCTCCTTAAAGCTGTACTTGTAGTTGTTTGCCGCCGTAATCAGAAAATCGGTATATCGATCGGCATTGGAGGCGATATTCCTGGCAGTCTGGGACGCCATCTCCAAAATGATTCTGTATTTGCTCGGCATGGGAACTCCCTCCTTATCTTACTTTGATCGTGACCTCAACGGTCTGCGCATTCTCTCCAAGGATCGATGCAAATAAAAGCCCGGTCCTGGCGTTGGACACCTTGGTCACAAGCTCATTTAACCGGCAGACGGTGGTGTTGATCTCTTTTTGGTTATCTGCGTAATAGTAGCCCGTTTCATCGCTGCAAATAGGAAAGCCATCCTGCCGCAAGGCACTGATCTTGCGGCGAATATTTCGTCCGTCAAGCAGAAACAGCTTTTCAAGCTCCTTGCTGTGGATGGCATTTTCTTTGCCAATATGATTTTTGCGGAGATATTCGCAGATGGCTTTCTTCTTATCCATAGCTTCTCCTTATCTCGCAGGTTCGTGGTCTTTTTGCTTATGAATCGCCGGTGGATTCTTCTCCATGTACTCCTTCACGGTAGTAAGCGTGCCCTCATAGTTCCAATCGTTTTCAGGATCAATGTCGCGGTAGGCGTTTCTCCCATCCGGTCGGGGCTCCAAGCGAATGGGTCTATTGGAAATCAATGTTCCCCAATGATTCACCATGATCCAGTTGGCAATCTGAACCGGCTCGCCCTGTTGGTCATCATCGTGGCGAACCTCGTACATGTACATGCCCTGTGGAACGGTATCACGGTCTACCCGCAGGCAGGTAAAAAGCATGGGATGCCCCAGAACCGTCACATCCTCAAACTTCTCTGTCATGGCATTTACCCTCATCGTGCTTCACCCCTTTCCTTCGGCTTTCTGTGGGAACTGTCCTCTATGAAAAGTCCTTTTGGCAGTGTATCCAGGTCGTTCAGAAACGCACGAGAAATCGTCTTGCCGTTCCGGTCTCGGTAGAGAACGACGCACAGCGGCTCTCCGTGATAAAGCGACTCCTTCAGGTCTTCCAGGAAGCGCTGCTCATCGCTGTACTCAACGCTGCTGCATACTTTTCCGTTGAAAGCCAAATAGTCCAGTCTGGCAATATAACTTTCGCTCGGCAGTGCTTGGTTCATCGCGCTTCACCTCGTTCTCTCTGTCGGGTAGGAAAGCTCCAGCCGTACACCTTTCCGATTTCATCGCCAAGTCTGCGGGTGACACGGACGATATCTGCTCTGGTGGCTGTGCCGTTGTAGATTTTTTCTTTGAGCCGGTCTTTCTGTGCCTGGGAAACATTGTCCTTATACACCCGATAGAGATAATGGTTTGTGCCGTCATGGTGGGTGTCATCGCACCGGAAGTCTCCGTTTCGGTCCACATACCATGTGGTGTAGTCGTAATCAGAGTAAAGGCAGTCCCGGATATTGCCGCTGGGAATTTCTTTGTATCCCGTGCGCCTGCCATTCCAAAGCCCCAGATCGGCAACAACCAGTATCGGCTGCGAAAGCTGGATGTCCAAATTCAGGCGTTCGTCCTCAAGATAATGCCCATTTTCCTCATACATCATGGCGACGCGCTCGTCCTCGGAAAGCGTCGGATATTCTTCCTCCATCCAGTCTTTCCACTCTTCATAATCAAGGTCAGCATTGGACCAGATGCGATAATCGTCCTTACTCATCGTGCCTCACCTCTGTCCTTCGGCATCACGGGCTTTCCGTCTGCGTCATAATTTCTTGGGTCTGCGGCGGGCACCTGAAAGCCGAACATAGAGCCGGCCTTCATGGCTTCTTCCTGCGCCTTGCTGACGCCGAGCTTTGTGTTGTACTCATTCACGATGCTCCGGGCTTCGTCCTTGTCGGTAACGGGAATGTCCGTCTTGAAGTAGCCCTTTTCACCGCGCTTGATGATAATGATTTCGTCGCTGCCGGAAAGAACGCTGTAGCACCGCTCGGGCAGGTTGTCCCGAACCGGCTCGCAGGTATGGCCGCCGTATTCCATGCGCTCAGCAAACTCGCAGATGTGATAGAGGTTGCTCCCGATCTCCACATGGTAATCGTCGATATAGCGGCAGGTGCGGATCTGCTCTTCATTCCACGAATAGTGGATTTTCACCTTGCCGCCATCCGGAATGCGAAACAGCTCCTTGTAATGGCTGTCAATAAAACGGATTCCTTTCTCTGCGTCCTTCAGGTGCTGATCGAGCCAATCCCGGCGATAGCAATAGCAGTACAGGTTGTATTCGCCTCTGTCCGGGTTCAGGCGCAGAAGATAGGCATATTTTTCGGTATCCACACGAACGCCATAGTAGCCCGGCTCCTCCTGCATCCGGCTTTGGGGTGTGCAATAGCAGTACTTGGCAAGCGCCCTGCGGTTATGAAGAATGTCGCCTTCCTCACGCAGGGAGTTGATTACCTCGTCAAACTCCGCCTTAAACTCGTCGGTTTTCAGCTCTTCCCGGAAGTCAAACCAACTGCTGAAAAAGCCGTTGCCGTCTGTATCCATGTCTGCCCGGAGGTGGCCGATCAGTCCGGTTTGCATGGAAATCTGCGTGCTCTGACGGAAGGTATATTTGTCCTCCGCCTCGATCATTGCTCTTTTTTCATACTCGATCATCTTGCGTCACCTCTTTCTTTAGTCGGTTTCTTTTCCTGTGCGTGCATCTCTTTCGCTTTCTCCAAGCCCTTCTGCGCCCATTCGGGAAGGCGCTTTTCCTCCATGACACCGAGAAAATCCGTGCGATAAAAAGAGGTCTTTCTCCCGTCGTACAGAGAAATGCAGTAGCAGGTACGGCCTCGCGCATTGGCCTGCGCGCCGAAGCCGCCGGTACACAGCATAAGCTGGTGATTGGCGTGGCGGAACTCAGGCCGGAGAATGCTACCCTTGACGACAACCACCTTGTTCTCGATGGAATCCTCATAGGAAATGGGCTTACAACTATTTGTTGTGAGTTCCTCATTCATGCCAACCTCCTGACAGGCTCTTTCGTTTTCCTGAATAATTTCCTCGGCTGCGTCTGCTACGCGCTGTCCGAACACCTTTGCAATCTCCGCAAAATCGTCGCTGACCAGCACCCCGGAATAGCGCTCAAAAATAGCGTTGGTCTCTACAAAGCAGCACATATACCGTTCATCCTTGTCGGCGTTGGGATTCTCGCCCAGAGCAATATCCTTGTGCCCGATATACATGGAATACTTCACGGAGTAATCTCCGATTTTTCTTGTCTCTTCCATAGCGTCTCCTTTTGCAAATGGGGCGGCATCTTTTTGCGGATGCCGCCCCTTGGCGTTTTTACTTTCTGTTCTTCAGGCGAAGAACGATCAGCCCTGCGATAATAAACACCACAAGACCGATGCCGATGATAACCTTAGCGCTCATGCTTGCCTACCTCCTTCTTTTTTTGGAAGGTAAAGAAAGCCGCCGCACCTGCACCGATTGCGGAGATACCGGCCAGTGCTGCCCAAAGAGGCATATTGGTGGTATCTCCGGTCTTGGGGATATCCGTAACAGGCTTGAGCTTGTTATGGAACTTGGCAACGACCGTCTTTCCCTCGTGAACGGTTACGGTGACATTTGCGGGAAGCTCATACTTCTCGTTGGCTTTGTTGGACACCTCAGAGATCACATAATCGCCGATGCGCAGCCCCTCGATGTGGATCTGACCCTTCTCATCGGTCACAAAGTCCTTGCTGAAGTCATTGCCGGTGATATCCGTGCCCTCCACGCGGAAGGTAAAGCCCTTCAGCACGCCGTCATCCGAAGTCTTTTCAATGCGGATGCCTCCGGTCTGTGCCTGGTTGACAAAGCCCTTTCCGGCCTCATTTTCCACGACGACGGTTTTACCATCTTCCTTAATGGAGAAACTGTAGGTCTTCTCATCAAGGAAGAAGCCCTTGGGGGCCTCGGTTTCCTTCAGCGTGTAATCACCGTAGGGCAGATTGTCCAGCTTGTAGACGCCGTCGGACAGCTCCTCCATCGGGCCCACGAGCTTTCCGTCACGGTACACCTCAAAGACTGCGCCGCTCAGGTGATGATCGGAATAGTTTTTATCCACCTTGGTCAGCTGAACGCTGCCGCGAATGAGCCTGTTGGTGATCTCGATCTCGACCACAGCGCCGTTCTGATCTACCTTCACGGTATAAGGCGTGTCATCCATTACATAGCCCTCCGGCGCAGCGATTTCACGGACCACATACTCGCCATAGGGGATACCTGTAAAGGAGAAGCTGCCGTCCTCTGCGGAAACAGTGGTCAGAATAGGCTCTGTGCCGTCTGTGAGGAACAGGCCGATGGTAGCTCCGGCCAGCGCCTTGCCGTCCTCATCCTTCTTCATGCCGTGGATCTCTCCGTAGATCATCTCGTTGGTAATGCTCTTTCCGTCATTGACGGCAAGCTCCACAACGGGGATTTCCTGACCGGCATAGGCAAAGATCACAGGATACTTCTCATCGGAGAGCATATAGTGGCTATCGGTGCTGATTTCTCTGACATAGTAGCTGCCGAAGGGGACATCGCTCTTGAGCACGGCTTTCCCGTTTTCGTCAAGGGACAGAATCTCAATCAGTCCGTCCGCAGGAATGACGGAGCCGTCTGCTGCGGTAAGCTCCTCGGCGGCATAGAAGCCGAAGGTCACGGCGGAAAGCTCGTTATTCATACCGATACCGAACTGCTTGTTCTGCTCCAGCACCTTGGAAAGAGAAATCCGTGCCTTCTGTCTGTCGTTGCAGAAGCTGGCAGCAGTTTCGGTGATCTCAATTTCCTGGCCGGCGTAGACAAGTTCTGCAGTATGGGCGTCCTTGTTTACGACCATGCCGTCGGGGGCTTTCATCTCGGTGATTTCGTATTTTCCCAGATACAGCGGCTTGCTCTCCGCCATGCCGTCTGCGCCGGTAGTCACCGTATCCACCACCTCACCGGCGCTGCAGCGCAGCGTACCGTCCGGAGTGTAGATGTCCTCCGTTGCCTTGATCTCATAGGTTGCTCCCGCAAGTCCCTGCACCGTATAGACCGGCTGATAGACCCCGTCCGCCGCCGTAACAGAGGCAAACACCTCGCCGGTTTTGGAAATCTTGATGATGCCCTTCTGTGCGTAATTGCCCAGATTCACTGCAACGATTGTCACGCCGCTTTCCTCGGTGGAATTCTCTTCGGTCACATCGAACTTGACCGCCTCATGACTGAGCACATAGCCGTAAGGAGCGGAGACCTCCTTGAGGGAGTAGCCCTTGCCAAACTCCAGCTTCTCCGGCGTGATGAGCATGCCGGCGTCATTGGTGTAGAAGGTGTCGATGGTGGTAACCTCCGGATAGGTAAAGGTCATTTCCACCTTGGAGCCATCCGGACGGAAGATCTGGAAGCCCACACCCGCATAGGGAATGGTATTGCCGGTCTCCGCATCCACCTTGATGATCTTAATGAAGGACTCGAAGTTGGCGTTGTTGATGAGGTAGCGGTAGGTCTCGCCGTCCTTGGCAATGAACACATCAAAGTCGCTCATCAGCTCACGGCCCTCCCAGCCGGAGACCTGATGCACGGTATACACGCCGTAGGGCAGGTCCTTGCTTTGGACAAAGCCGTTTTCATCGCAGGTCAGATAGTCCCGCTCCGTATCCTTTGCCGCCTCATAGCTGCCGGCAGATTTCAGATAGACGGCGAATACTGCACCCTCCTCGGGAGTTTCGATCTGCGTATCGCCGTTATCCGAGTGCTTGATGATGGCGATATTGCCCTTCTGCACCTGCTCGGCAATAGCCACAGCAGGTGCAGCGTTCAGCTCAACGGTGTAATTGGCCGCCTCTGCACCGACAGGATAAACGGTGCTGTCCAGAAGATAGCCCTCGGAGGGACTGATCTCACGAATCGTCCAGTCGTCGCCGCAGACATAATAGCCGGTGGTGAACTGGCCGTTCTCGTCGGTGTAGTAAGTATCCACAAGCTGATCACCCTTATAGATGCCGTAGGCGGCACCGGCAAGAGAAGCGTCGCCCTGCGCCGTTCCGACCTCACAGTCGCTCTTAGTGACGGTGACATTGAATTTCTTGAGGATGTTGGAAAAGCTCTTATTGGTTACACTGTTCCATTCCACTGCGGCGCTCTGACTGTTGGGAACCACATAGCGAATGGCGGTGTCCATCTCCTCCAGTGTGTAGCCGGTGCCGATAAGCACATCCTTAAAAGTCGCCACACCATTTTCATCGGTGACGGCGTAATCATCTACAGGCAGGCCGCTAAGGGAAGTTCCAAAGAGGTGGAACTTCACGCCCTGATTCAGCCCGTCCTCGGAGGTCTTGGTCACGGTCAGATCGCCGCGGCGGAGTACATTGTTGAAGGAAACCGTCGCCGTCTGCCCAGCGAGCACGGTAACACGGTGGCTTTCCTGGGGTACATACTTGTCGTAGCTCTGTTCAGTGACGGTATAGACACCGGGCATCAGATTGTCGATGTGAATTTCACCGTTTCGGTCGGTGGTAACGGTCTGATTGACGCCCTCGCCGGTGATGGTGAAGGTAATGCCGTCCACCCTGCCGTCCTCGCTGGTCTTGATGATTTTAGCGCCGCCATAGCTGACCTTCAGCTTGAGAAACGCTCTTACAGGGTCGCTGACGGAGGCCGTATAGGTGATGGTATCCTGAACGCCGCCGTTGGGGCCGTACTTATAGTCCGTCCAAACAAGAACGCCGCAGCGGGAAGCGCTTCGACTTGCGGAGATCGTCACATTGCCGCCGGGAGCCGTATCGGTGGTGATGGTAAGCGTATTGCCCGACACGCTGAAATGAAAGCCCGTCTCACTGGCGGAGAAGGTAAACTGTGACAGCACGCGGTTGGTATCGGTGAGCTCGGCAATGTACTGACTGCCATCCCACGCAAGCTCAATCGTCTTTGCGCCGCCGCTGCTTCTGCTCATAAAGCTCGGGCAAACGGCATGGCTCTGCACGCTGTACTCGATGCTGTCGTAATAGTCCATGATTCGGCTATACAGCGGATGATTGGTGGAAACCAGCGACAGGATCTCGTCATAGCCGCCGGTGCTCACATGGTCAAAGTCCGCATCGCGCTCGCCCACAACCGTTTCCCAAACGAGCAGCTGGGTAGCGAAGGCGTGGGCCAGTTTATCCGCATCGGAATCGTTCTGCGATCTCCACGAGGTGGAAAGGTTGCCCTGATAGCCATACTGCATGATACGGCCCAGCAGCAGCTTAATATCGTCCGGCTCGATGGTGTTGTTGTACTGGCTGGGATAGTTATCCCAGAAATCCTCACCGAAGCCGTGATAGGTATCGCCGACATTTCGGGAAAGGCCGGGCTCGATGCAGTAGCACACCTTCCCGTCAAAGGAATCCATACAGTGCAGTGTGGTGTAGTTGCTGGAGCCTGTTGCCCAGCCATTCATATAGCTTTTGGCGGAGTGTCCCCATGCGTCCTCGGAGTAAATCTGAGCAGCGTCCCCGTCACGGGGGAAGGAAATCATATAGGACTCCGCTGTTTCGCTTGCGGCGAAGGCCGTGGTCGTGCCAAAGCCTGCAAGTACGGTGAATGCCATGAGGACTGCAAGCAGCCCCGACATTCCTCTTTTGAGAATCTTCTTCATTCGTTCTGTCCTCCTTCAAGACATGAAAAAAGCACCGTGCTTCCACGATGCTCATTTCGGTGTGTTGATTTGTTGATGCTTATGCGTACCCGATGTAGATCAGGTAGCTGCCTGTGCCGATGCACTCGTACCAGAACCAGACAGCGGTTATCTCCTCGTCCTTCGCATATCTGTTCAGACGGGAGCTGATGTCTCGCTCCAGGTAGATGCAGGTCGGCTTCGCGGTGATCGGATTGTCCCAGCAATCAGTTGCCGAGCTATCCAAGGTCAGTCCCAAGCTCACCGCCGTGCTTTTTGCGTAAGAAATCCAGTGCTCGATATCAAATGCGGGCTCGGGCTCCGGAGTCGGTTTCGGCTCGGTTATTGTAGGAGCGGATGGTTCCTTTGTGGGACTTTCTGTTTTCTCCGGCTTCTCCGGAAGCACGGGTGGCTGCTTGGTCTCTTCCGATGCCGGCGCGTTCGATTCCGTGGGTGCGCTTACCGGCTCAGAAGAAATAGCAGCGCCGCTTTCGCGCTTGTCCTCATTTGATGTGCAAGCTGCTGGATCGGCGGCTTCTGTCGGTGCTTTGGCGGGAGCGCTTGAATCTGTGGATACCGGCTCAAAGAAAGCAGGCGTTTCTTCCTGCGGCGTTGGAGCTTTCGATGTGTTTCCTGCCGTTTGGCCTTGCGAGGGCTCTGCGGCGCATCCGGAAAGCAATGCGGCAAGCAGGAGTGCGCACAATATAAGAAGCTTTTTCATGGGATGACCTCCAATGACTGTTTTCTCATATTGTACGAATGCACTTGGTTTTCTTCAATTGTGCCGCCTGTATATTTTCCTTTTGAGCTGGTATTGCCGGTAAATGAGGGGGGGAGAGTGTGAGAGGGGGAACGGCGCTGACGCAGCGTCAAAAGGGTAGACTGCCCCCTTGGTGAAGAACCTATCTTGCGTCATTCCGACTTTTCTGCCTTTCCTGATACCGGTGATAATATTCCAGCGCTTTCAGAATATACTCACCGGTTTTTTCGTAGGGAATGCTGGCAGGGATAAACCTTCTGGCCTCGGCGTACTTGATGTTGATTTTCTCCCTCTGGTTCGGCTTTTCCTCGCTCATGATCGACTCGATGACCTCGTTATTCAGCTTTCCGTCCTGAGAGAACCGCTTCAGCTTAATGGCCTGGGCAAGGGACGGCGTGGCATCTGCATAGGCAATTTGCTCCAGCAGCGCACCCTGTTCTTCTTTTTGCAGGTACGAAAGCTCCACCGCAGGTCTGAACGCAATGCGCCCCTCATCAACCAAATCCAGAAGCTCCGGAATGAGCTCGGTAAGGCGGATATAGCGTCGTACTTGTTCGCGGCTTTCACCTGAGTCGTTTCCAATCCTCGTAACCGATAGTGCTTCTTTTCCTGACAACTTCTCCACCACTGGTGTAGAAGTTAAATCTGTACGCTGTCCCTGTCGGTTCATAGCTTCCAGTCTCATCTTATACGAAAAAGCTTTTTCACTGGGCAGTATCGCAGAGCGCTGCAGGTTCGATTCCACCATTAGAATGATGGCCTCGTCTCGGGTCATCTCCCGCACCTCGGCTTTCACGGTATCAAACCCGGCAAGCTCGCAGGCCTTCTTTCTGCGATGCCCCGATACGATTTCGTACCGCCCGTCCTCCTTCGGTCGGAGTGTGACAGGGGTGATGATCCCGCGCTCCTTGATGCTCTGGACAAGCTGATCCATGTCCTCATCCAGCTTCACCTTGAAGGGGTGATCGGGGAAATCGTCGATCTCCGAGAGGGGAATGTCATAAATGCGCGGGAGTTTATTTTCCTTTCGCTCCGCGTCATTCATGAAAAGCTCATCGTACCCGGTCAGGCCCAGATCGATTTTTTGCACGCTCTTCAAGCTCTGTCACCTCCTTCGTCAGATCCTCATACGCTGCTGCGACCTTGCCGTTCCTGTCGTGAGAGAAGATGCTTTCTCCGGAAAGACTGCACTCCGCAGCTCTTACCGAAAAGGGAATCTCGGAACGGAACACGCGGATGTTCTCTCCCACGGTAGAACGAAGCGAGGAAATAATCGCCTTGGCGTTGTTGGTGCGGTTATCCACCATCGTCAGCAAAATGCCGTCAATCTTCAGCCTCGGATTGATCTGCCGCTTGATCTTTGAAATGGAGCGCAGAAGCAGGTTAAGACCTTTGGTTGACAGGAAGTTCGGCTGAGACGGGATAATCACACTGTCTGCCGCAACCAGCGCATTGACCGTCATCATACCCAGCGAGGGCATACAGTCAATCAGAATGTAGTCGTAGCTCTTTCTCATGCCGTCGATGGCGTTCTTCAGAACATACTCACGGCTCATGACATTGAACAGGCCCGTTTCCATACCAGAGAGCTCAATGTTCGAGGGAAGCAAATCCACACCTTCCTGGTGCCGGATAATTGCACCCTCCGCAAGCGGCTCATCGTCAATGACCGACTGCATAAGGGACGACAGCGATACATCCAGCTCGTCGGGGCTCTTTATGCCGAGGCTCACCGTTAAGCTGCCCTGCGGATCAGCATCCACCAACAGAACCCGTTTGCCGAAGCTTGCAAGTCCCACGCCGAGATTGACTGTGGTCGTCGTTTTGCCGACGCCGCCCTTCTGATTCGTGATGGCGATCACCTTACAGTTTTCCATGGGGTTTTCCTCCTTTCTCTTTATTTGAATCATTTCTGATCCACGAAAGCCTCAAAGCATCCTTTGGGGCTTTCGTCGCTGCATTTCATTTTTCCTCGAACTCAAAATGCAGAAAAGGAAATCAACAGGCGTTCGGCTGCTGACCGAACTCATAGGAATCTCACCTCTGCCGGGTACTCCGCCAGCCCCATAGGGAAGTATCATTGTCCCTGAATCGTTTCATCGCCTTATCCGTAGCAAGCGGATATTTCAGAATG
>OLOU01001234.1_pt1 | contig 18466 bp, 18 predicted proteins | sample 1672101 | NCBI WGS metagenome assembly OLOU01 (sample SAMEA3136645, study PRJEB25190) | human gut metagenome | biome: human gut; feature: human-associated habitat; material: faeces | place: Austria | collected 2013
CTAGATGGACACCTAAGAATCATTGCGGGTGCTGGTTCAGGTAAGACACGTGTTGTCACATATCGTATAGCATATTTAATTGAAGAAGTAGGAGTCAATCCTCATAACATTCTCGCTATCACATTTACTAATAAAGCAGCCAATGAAATGAAAACAAGAGTAGAAAACATTCTAGGTACATCTTTAGGTACAACAATCTGTACGATCCACTCTTTATGTGTCAGAGTACTTAGACAACACTCTACTGCCATTGGCTATCCTCATAACTTCATTATTATGGATGAAGAAGATCAGAAATCACTCATTAAAAAGTTATATAAAGAAAAAGAAATAGATCAGAAATCAATCAGTATCAAATCTATGATCAACTATATCTCTTCATATAAGGTTAACTTTGTTTCTCCTGCTAAAGCCCTGCAGCTTGCTGGTAATATGCCAGGAGAAAAACATAAAGCAGAAATCTATGCCATGTATGAAAAATATAAAGAAGATCATAATATGATGGACTTTGATGACCTTTTAGTCAATACATTAAAGATCTTCCAGGATAATCCTGATATTGTATCAAGATGGTCTAGACGTTATCAATTTGTCCATGTAGATGAATTCCAGGATGTTGGTTCTATTGAATACAACCTTATTCATTACTTTGCCCAGGATTCTATTGTCTGTGTTGTAGGAGACCCAGACCAGACAATCTATTCATTTAGAGGCAGTGATGTGAACTATATCATGAACTTTGATAAAGACTATCAAAACGTTAAAACTGTTATACTAGACCAGAACTATCGTTCTACTAAAACAATCCTTGATATCTCTAATAATCTTATTAAGAAAAACAAGAACAGATTAGAAAAAGACTTATTCTCTGAATTAGAAGAAGGAGATAAAGTTATTCATTATGCAGCAGTAAGTGAAGATGCAGAATCAAAATATATCTGTGATACAATTCAGAAGATCACACAATCCGGTGTATCTGAATCCCATATTGCGGTGCTCTATCGTGCGAATTATTTATCTCGTTCTATTGAACAGGAAATGATTCGCAGACAGATTCCTTATAAGATCTTTGGTGGATTAAAATTCTTTAATCGTAAAGAAGTCAAAGATGCTTTAAGTTATATTAGATTAGTTGTTATGGGTGATGATTTATCATTTGAAAGAGTCGTCAATACACCATCTCGAGGAATTGGTGCGAAGACTTTAGAAAAGATCACCCTTACAGCCTCAAGACATGGGATCTCTAATTATGAAGCAGTCTGCTTCTTCTTAGATGAAACAGGTGTAGGTGGTAAAGCTAAAAAAGGACTCAAAGAACTTGTAGAAGTTATTGAAAAGGCAAGAGTTTCTGATAAGAGCTTAGCTGATATTTATGAAGATTTATTAAAGGATACAGGTTATTTGAAACTAATGAAGGATGGACAGGAAGATAACCGTATTGAAAACTTAATGGAGTTAAAGAATTCTATTGATACTTATGTCAATACTCATCCAGAAACACCTGATTTTGAATCATATTTACAGGATATTGCCCTCTACACATCTCAGGATGAAGAAAAGACAGGTGACTATGTCTCACTTATGAGTATTCATATGGCTAAAGGACTAGAGTTTGACTATGTCTTTGTATCAGGTCTTTCTGAAGGCATTTTCCCTTCTGAAAGAACAATGAGTGAAGGAGGAGATGAAGGATTAGAGGAAGAAAGAAGACTCGCCTACGTTGCCTTTACACGTGCTAAAAAGCGTCTTTATTTGACTGATAGTCAAGGCTTTAGCTTTGTGTCCCAATCTCCTAAGGTCACATCTCGATTTGTAGATGAAATAGGTCGAAATCATGTTGAACATGTCGGAAGACCTTCAAAGTTTAAGACACGTAATTATGTTCATGAATCTTATACAGATTTAATTGGAGATAATGGTGTAAGTGACTGGAAGGTGGGAGATTTAGTCAACCATGATATATTTGGTAAGGGTGTTGTTGTCAAAGTCAATGGACCACTTGTCGATGTTGCCTTTGAAGTTCCTCATGGAATCAAGACCTTAATGGGAAATCATCATGCTTTAAAGCGCTTATCAAACTGATTTTTAAGTTTTATTATGAAGAGAATTTTGTTATAATACGAAAAGAAAAGGAATGAGTAAGATGTCATTTGAAAGACTTAATGAATTAAAAGCCTTATTAAATAAATATAACTATGAATATTATGTACAGGACAATCCTACTGTCACTGACCAGGAATATGACCGTTTAATGGAAGAACTCATCCGTATTGAACAGGCCAATCCTGCCTGGATTACAACAGATTCTCCTAGCCAGAGAGTAGGGGGAGAAGTCTTAGAAGGGTTCAAGAAGGTCACTCATCAGCGTATGATGATGTCACTAGGCGATATCTTTAATGAAGATGAAGTCTATACCTTCAATGATCGTGTAACAGATGTGATTCCTAATCCTGAATATATATGTGAACTGAAACTTGATGGTTTATCTGTATCACTTGTATATCAGGATGGTGTATTACAATATGGTGCAACAAGAGGAAATGGAACGATTGGTGAAGATATCACCCATAACGTTAAGACTATTCGTTCTATCCCTTTACATATTGATTTTAATGGACCACTAGAAGTACGTGGTGAAATCATCATGCCTAAAAAGGCATTAGAAAGATTAAATGAAGAGCGTACTGAAGCAGGTCTTCCTCTCTTTGCGAATTGTCGTAATGCAGCAGCAGGTAGTATTAGACAATTAGATAGTCGTATAGCGGCAAAAAGAGGACTGGATGCCTTCTTGTATCATGTACCAGAAGCATCACAACTTAATGCAACAACACATTATGAGTGCTTAGAAAAGATCAAGGCTCTTGGATTTAAGACAAATCCTTATACACGTAAATGCAAGAACATTAAAGAAGTATGGAACTATATTGAAGAAGTTGCAAAACTTAGACCAACACTTCCATATGATATTGATGGTGTTGTTATTAAGGTTAATGATCTTAATTCACAAAGAAGACTTGGTTATACAGCTAAAGTACCTAAATGGGCGATTGCCTACAAGTTCCCAGCAGAAGAGGTTATTACTAAACTTAAAGATATTGTCTTTACAATTGGGCGTACAGGACAAATTACACCTAATGCAGTGCTAGAACCAGTACGTGTGGCAGGTTCACTTGTACAGCGCGCGACACTTCATAATGAAGACAATTGTATCCGTAAGGACATTCGTATTGGTGATGATGTTATTGTAAGAAAAGCAGGGGATGTTATTCCAGAAGTTGTTTCTTCTATTAAAGAAAGACGTACAGGTAATGAAATACCTTTTAAGATGATTACAGTATGTCCTAAATGTGGTTCACCACTTGTAAGAAAACCTAATGAAGCAGCTTATTATTGTATGAATGAAGAATGTGATTCAAAGAAGATTGAAAAGCTGATTCATTTTGCCAGCCGTGAAGCAATGAATATTGATGGACTCGGTGATAAGATCATCGAACAGTTCTATAACTTAGGCTTTGTGACATGTATTGAGGATATATATCATGTGGATATACATGAAAAAGAAATCATGGATATTGAAGGTTTTGGGAAGAAATCCATGGATAAGCTACTAGAGGCAATCGAGAATAGTAAAGCTAATTCTTTAGAAAAACTCTTATTTGGGCTTGGTATTAAGGGCATAGGAGCTAAGATGGCTGATATACTTGCGTATCATTTTGGTTCTATGGATGCACTTCTTAATGCGAATTATGTACAATTAACAAGCATCAAGGATGTAGGGGATACAATTGCGTCTTCTCTTGTAGCATTTAAGCGTAATGAACGTAATCTAGAAATGATTGCTCATTTGAAAGAATTAGGTTTGAATATGGATTATTTAAAGGTACGTGATACAGGTGATAATCCATTTAGAGATAAGACAGTCGTAATTACTGGGACACTTACACTTATGACTAGAAAGCAGATTAAAGACTATTTAACAAGCCAGGGTGCGAATGTCACAGGAAGTGTATCAAAGAAAACAGATTTAGTGATTGTTGGGGAAAATCCAGGATCTAAATATACAAAAGCAGTTGATCTTGGCATTTCAATCATGAACGAATCAGCATTTAAGGAGGCTAGCGGACTATGAAAAAATTTTTAAAAGCTCTTGTTAGTATCATGCTCGTTCTTGCGACAGGATGCTCCAGCAAAACTGTAAAAACATCAAATAGTACAAAAGAATCATCTGCAAAGACATTTGATGGTAATTACTACAACATGATCAACAATGGTCGTTCTAAGAATAGTGAGAAGTTCTATTTAAACTTCAGTAATACAAAGGATTTAGTTACTATTGGTTCAGGATTGCAGATTCTTTCAACAAAGCATTTCTCAACAAATGATTATTATTTATCAGAAGGATTACAATTAACACCAACTGATTACAATAATCTATTAAAAAGAGACTCTGCAGGAACTAAAGAAGAAGATAAGAAATATCCTGATACATTACAGATAGAAAGTGGTAAGACATATGAAGGCTTACAAAGCCCTGTACTTGTGTCTAATATCACTGAACAGGATTATTATAAGAAGAGTGGTTCTAGTTATGCCTTGAAGGGTATAAGTGTTGCTATTATTCTTGATCCTAAGGAACAGATTGATGGAAAGCTTTCTTCTCCTGCAATTACTTTAAGTGATGAAAAGTTAAGAAGCTATGCCCAGCAGTGTGTTAAGAAAGCATACAAATATATCCGTTCAAAGAAGAAAAAACTTGCAGATGTTCCAGTTATGATTGGTATTTATCGTGCGAATAATAATGAAATATCTGAAACAAATGGTAATTATATTTATGAATCCTTCTGTGAAGGTGGCAGTGTAGGTACTTTAAAGAATGTGAATCATGAAAATGTATACTTTACAAGTACTCGTGCAACTAAGCTAGACCCAGCCACTGCATCAGAATTTGCAACTATCAAGTCTAACTTGAAGAAAGCTTCTACCGAAGCTGCCGGTTTAGTTGGGCAGGCCAACTATATCGATGATACGATCCAGACAATGAAAATCACAGCACACTTGAATATCAAGACATATACAGAATTACTATATCTGACTTCAGTGATTGCTGATAACATTAATAGTAAATTCACACAGGACTTTAATATTAAGGTTCTTGTGTATTCACAGGATGAATTGATGGCTGTGATTATTAAACAAAAAGGTGAAGATGCAAAGACATCTATATTAGAACAGTAGGAGGTCAATTATGGACGATACAGATTTAATGTTGAAAAAACTAGGAAGAAAAACCATGTTCAACATCACTGACGAAGAAATGCCAGCATTAAGAGAACAGTATGAAGTATTCATGAGCCATGTACAGGCACTTGATGAAATTGATACTGAAGGTGTAGAACCTCTCGCATTCCCTTATGTGGTTGAAACAACATTCTTAAGAGAGGACGAACCTAATCATGTAATCAGTACAGAAGATGCATTAAAGAACTGCAAAACTGTACAGCGTAATCAGATCAGAGTTCCAAAGGTGGTAGGATAATGGTGACACATACTATTGAAGAATTACATGAACTTTTCAAAAGTGGAGAGTTAGATGTAAAAGAATATTATAAAGAATTATTTGAAGAAGCAAAGAAACAGCAGGAAAGACTGAATGCCTTTGTAACTATTACTGAAGATGAAGCATATAAGGCTATTGAAGCTCCTATGACTGATGATCTTTTATCACATATTCCATATGTTTTAAAAGATAACTACAACACTAAGGGTATTAAGACAACTGCATCTAGTAAGATGTTAGCTGATTATGTACCAGTATTTAATGCCCATGTTGTTGATTTATTAAATAAGCATGGTGTTAGTTTAGTAGGTAAGGCTTCTATGGATGAACTTGCTATGGGTGGTACTAATAAATCAGCTTTAACTGGTCCAGTACACAACCCTTGGGATACAAGACGTATTTCTGGTGGTTCATCAGGAGGATCTGCAGCGCTTGTTGCAAGTGGTCTTATTCCATTTGCACTTGGTAGTGATACAGGTGACTCAATTAGAAAACCAGCAGGTTTTTGTGGAATTGTAGGTTTTAAACCAACATGGGGTAGAATCTCTCGTTATGGTGTTATTCCTTATGCATCTTCTTTAGACCATGTTGGAGCATTTACTAGAAATGTACGTGATATGGCGATTGTCACTGAAGCATTAGCTGGTAGAGATAATCGTGATATGACTTCATCAAATAGAGAAGTACCACATTACTTAGATAACTTAACGACTGATATTTCTAACTTAAAGATTGGTGTATTAACAACTGTATCTAATGAAGTAAGAAATGAAGAAGTAAAGAAAACTTTTGAAAATGTTGTTGAAACATTAAAATCTCTTGGGGCAACAGTAGAAGATGTTGAAATGGATAAGAAACTCATGAAGACATTACTTCCTACATATACTATTATTGCCAATTCAGAAGCAACAAGTAACCATTCATGCTTAGATGGTGTTAAGTATGGTGATAGACAGCAGGGTGATACACCTGATGATGTGATGATCAATTCTCGTACAGATGGTTTTGGTGATCATATTAAGAGAAGATTTATTCTTGGTAACTTAGCTCTTGCCACTGAAAATCAGGAAAAGATGTTCAGAAAAGCACAGAGAGTAAGAAGACTTGTAGTAGATGAATTAAATAAGATCTATGAAAACTATGATATCATCATTGCGCCTAATGGCGGAGGTGTTGCACCTTTAATTGATGAAGCAGCTGAAGATTATTTAAGTGATGAATATATTATTCTAGAAAACTGGTTATGTCTTGCCAACTTTGCAGGTACACCATCTATCTCTATCCCTTCTGGATTTGTAGATAATATGCCAGTCGCTGTCAATATTTCAGGACGTATTTTTGAAGAACAGACTGTTTTGAACTGCGCTTATGCATTAGAAGAAGCATTAGGATTCAAGAACCAGTATAAGAGGGAGGACTAAAGATGGATTACGAAAGAGTCATCGGGCTAGAAGTACATTGCGAATTAAAGACTAATTCAAAGATGTTCTCTGCTTCACCAGTTACATTTGGTGAAGATCCAAATACAATGATCAATGAAGTAGACATGGGTATGACAGGTACATTACCATGTTTAAATAAAAGAGGTGTAGAATTTGCGATTCGTGTATGTCATGCATTACATATGGAAATTGATGAATTACTATGCTTTGACCGTAAGAACTACTATTATTCTGACCTTCCAAAAGGTTTCCAGATTACTCAGGATAAAAGACCTATCGGACGTAATGGTTATTTAATGATTGAAGTAGATGGAGAAGAAAAGCGTATCGATATCGAAAGATTACATATGGAAGAAGATACAGCTAAACAGCTTCATTTAACTGATTATTCATTAATTGATTACAACCGTGCTGGTATCCCACTAATTGAAATCGTCACTAAGCCTTGTATCCGTTCAGGTAAAGAAGCAAGTGCTTATCTTGAAGCATTAAGACAGGTATTCTTATATACAGAAGTATCTGATGCAAAGCTAGAAGAAGGCTCTATGCGTTGTGATGTTAACGTATCTATCCGTCCATTTGGTCAGGAAGCATTTGGTACACGTACAGAAATCAAGAACTTAAACTCTATCAGCAACGTTCAGAAAGCTATTGATTATGAAGCAGGACGTCAGCAGGAAGTCATTGAATCTGGAGGAGAAGTTCTTCAGGAAACAAGAAGATATGATGAAGTAGAAAAAGTGACTACAGTGATGCGTTCTAAAGGGGATGCCGTAGACTATAAGTACTATACTGAACCAAATATCTTACCTATTAGATTAGATCATGCATGGGTAGAACAGATCAAAGATGAATTACCTATGATGGCTGGAGAAAGAGAAAAACATTATGAAGAAGAGTATGGTATTCCTAAGGTAGATGCGAAGATTCTTGTTTCTACTAAGTCTATGTCTGATTACTTCAATGAAGTAATCAAATATACTAAGAACTATAAGAATGCTTCTAACTGGTTATTAGGTGATGTTTTAGCTTTCTTAAATAAGAATAACCAGTCTTATGATGATATTGAATTAAATCCAGAATATTTAGCTAAATTAATCAATTTCATTGAAGATGGTACTATTTCTTCTAAACAGGCTAAAAAGGTCTTCGAACCAATGATGACAGAAAATAAAGATCCTGAAAAGATCATTGAAGAAAAGGGTATGAAGCAGATTTCTGACCCTAACGCTTTAAAAACTATGGCGAATGAAGTATTAGATGCCAACCCACAGTCTATTGAAGACTATGCGAATGGTAAAGATCGTGCTGTAGGATTCTTAGTAGGACAGGTTATGAAGAAGTCTAGAGGACAGGCTAACCCAGGTATGGTTAACAAGTTACTTGTCGAACTTCTTAAAGAAAGAATTAAATAACTATACTTTACTTTATATCTTTGGTAAAATAGAAGGGTAAAGTAGGTGATTAATGTGTCCAAAGAAAGATTTCATTTTGATGATGAAGAAGATGTAGTTATCCAGACACCTAAGAAGAAGGCTGAAAAGAAGCCAACTCCTAAAGAAATGGGTATAAAACCTTCTAATAATTCAAAAAAGAGAATTAAAACAAGATATATTGTGCTTGGAATCGTTGCAGTACTTGTACTTGCACTTGGAATCTATTTATATAGTGCTTTAAAGGATGAAGGAGCTATATATGGTGAACGTTGTGAAGGACTTGTAACAGTTCAAAAGAGTGTCTTAGATGATACAGTCAACGAAGCTAAATCTAAACATAGTTCTATTGCATCTATGAATATTGAAACAGCATGTAAGCAGTTCAAGGTGGATATTGAATTTACTAATGGTACATCAGTAAAGACTGCTGAAGAAATTTCAAAAGATGTTGTAAAAATCCTTGATTCTAAAGGTGGTCAATCGGCTTATGAAGGATCTGACTATACAGAATTACTTAATAAGCATAATGGTGTAAAACAGTATGAAGTAAACCTTTATTTAACTGGTGGTAACGATACTGATTTCCCAATGTATGGTACAAAACAGGCAGGTAAGGATGATATCGCCTTTACTCTTGCATCTATAAAGGATCAAGAAACAACAAATAAAGCGAAAGCAACAGAACAATAAACAAAAAGCGATTTTAAATCGCTTTTTTTTAACGGGGAGGATATATATGAATAAGAGAGATCAATTTATAGATGAATGCATTGATTATACACATGATGGTTTAGGTGTAGTAAAGCATGATAATACAACTATTTTTGTGAAGAATCTATTACTTCATGAAACAGCTAAAATAGAGATTATTAAGGTGCTTAAGAGTTATTGCGTAGGTAGAGTAGTAGAACTACAGACTCCTTCTATTGAACGTATAGAGCCAAAATGTGACTGTTTTAAACAATGTGGTGGTTGTTCCTTAATGCATATGTCAGATCAAGAACAACAGTCTTTTAAGACTAATAGAGTGAAAGAAACATTCTTAAAGATTGCCCATCAGGACTTGAGAGTCAATGATTGTTTAATGGACCAAGATCCTTACCATTATCGTAATAAGGTACAGGTTCCTTTTGGAATGCAGGATGGACATATTGTCTCTGGATTCTATAAAGCACGTACAAACGATATCATTAATAACGATTACTGTCTTATTCAGAATGAATTCTCTAATAAGGTCATTAAACGTATTAAAGAATTGTTTGAAAAATATCATATTCAGCCTTATGATAAACTCACTAAAACAGGCAATATCAAGCATGTATTAACTAAGACAAGCTATCATAAGAATGAAGCTATGGTTGTATTTATCTCATATAAGAAGAAAATCCCACATATTCATGAAATAATTGATACTTTAACTCATGAATATCCAGAAATACGTACAATTATTCAAAATATTAATTCCCGTCATGATAATGTGATTTTAGGAGAAGAAGAAAAAGTACTATATGGAGAAGGGTATATTGAAGATACACTTCTAGGAAATACTTATAAGATTTCTATGAAGTCTTTCTATCAGATTAATCCAAGACAGGTAGAAGTACTTTATTCTAAGGCCATTGAATATGCAAAATTTAAACCAACTGATGTAGTCATTGATGCATATTGTGGTATTGGTACTATTTCTTTGACTCTTGCGAAACATGTTAAGAAAGTCTACGGTGTAGAAGTTGTTCCACAGGCGATTGTAGATGCAAAAGAGAATGCTGAAAGAAATTATATTACAAATGCGGAATTTGTATGCGATGATGCAGGTCATTTCATGACAGAATTTGTAGAAAGAAATGAAAAGGTGGATTGTGTTATGGTGGATCCACCTAGAAAAGGATGTTCTACTGAATTCCTAGAAAGATTGACTACACTCTCTCCTGAACGTATTGTCTATATTTCATGTAATGTAGCGACTCAGGCAAGAGATTTAACTTATTTGGTAGAGAAGGGTTATAAGCCTCTAGATGTACAACCAGTAGATATGTTCCCACATACTCCCCACATTGAAAATATCTTATTGTTGAGTAAATAATATGTTCCCATTTAATGATGATCCTCGTACTGCTTGCATAGTATGCAATCATGTATTAAATAAAGAAGAACCTATTACTTATATCTCTCATGATGAGGATGGTATGTGGCAGTTCTTATGTGGTAAAGAACATACGACAGATGATGCAAGAATTGTATCTCTAGAAGAAGTCTATGCATTAGACCCTTCTATTGGTGAAGTAGCAGATATGCCTTGTGGTTGTTATATGAATAAAAAGTAAAGTGAAGCCTCCTATGTATGTAGGGGGCTTTATATATTAGAAAAAGTAGAATTTGATCAGATAATGAATATTGACTTAAACTATGCTAAAAATAATGATTCTATTTCTGTTGAAGAAACTTTTAAACGATTAGAAGAAGACATACAATTAAATTTGGTTATGAGAAAAACTTCTAAGAGATAGTGAAATACCTATTTTTTAGAAGTTTTAATTATTTATCAGTCATGTTGTTTCTTCATTTTAGCCATTAAAGCTAAAATTTCCTGTGGGTTTGTTAACTGACGTCCAGGAAGTGTCTGTTTAGGTGTGCGGTCACGCTCGGCTTCATCAATTGCATCTACAAAACGCTTTACACTATCTGGCTTTGATATAACAAAATTATGAGTAATACTTGAAGTGGGCATACTGATATCTCCTATTTTCTACTTTATTATAGGTAATGTGATATAAGAATACAATCTTGAAATTTACAATTAATTTAGAATGATATGTAAACAAAATGGTTATCTCAAAAATGACAATTAACTTCTGCTCCCTGTAATGATAAATGGACTTTGTGCAAAGCATATGATAATTGTATCGTAATTCTCTTTACAGAGCTTTTATGTTGAATGATAAACAGAGTGGTATTAAAATTTATATATGAAAGCGAGGAAATAACCAATGAGTAGAAGAGTTAATAGAATACCTGTCGTTCTTGATACAGGTAATGTAAAAGAATTATCTCCAGAAGATATCAAGATGATCTTAAGAGCTGCTGATATGTGTATTATGAAAGCAGGAAGAAATATGCTTGCTAAGATATTAAAAGGTTCTAAGGATAAGAAGGTACTAGAACTTAAACTAAATGAATGTCCTGCTTATGGCTATTATCATGATATGAAATTAGCTGATATTATGCATTATATTGATTGGATGATTGATGAGGATTATCTTAGAATAAAATATGATGGCCGTCTTCCCTTATTGGTATTTTCTGATGAAGGATGGGAGATAGAGAAGGAAACATTTGCTCAGGAATTGTATCAACAGTTCTGTTTAGATGTAAAAGAAAATAATCCTCGTGTCATTCATAAGCTGATCAAAGTAAATAGAAAGGTCATTTTACGTATACTTGATATTATCGAGGAAGAAGGCAATAAGGAATTTATTCCTTGTTTAGAAGCTTATAAAAAAATAGAAACAAAGAGAATTGGTAGACGTATTATTGAAGTAGAGAAGACAATTAAAGATAGAGTGTAGGAGTCAAGAATAAAGTGGCAGGCAAGAAATACAAAATGTATATTGCACTGTCACTTTTTTTGTATCATTGGAAGATCTATAACAAAGTAGTCCAATACGACATGTTAATCATGTCATTTTTTGTGGTTCTATCGTTAAATAATTACAAATACAGTATTATGTAAACATTATATGTAAGCGTATACACTTACATATTTGTATTATTCCAACAAAACAACCTCACATTTAATTATTACATGTCACAAATACCTAAATATGGAACAGTCTGTAGGGTAATTAGTATTGAAAATGTAACCGCTATCGTTTACTATTATTTATAGAAAGTAATAGGCAATTAAAAAAGTATTATTTTGAAAATGGTATATAAAGGAAGGAGGAATAAATTTTTTTTAATCGTCTATTGTATGTGATTGTTTGCAAATGATTGTGTTATCAATTGCATAAGTGCACAGTTGAATCATATATTACTATGCTCTGTTATTTCTATAATTATTGATATGATAAAGTGGCAAAAAAGCTCTAAAGGTTAAAGAGGAACATTTCAAATTTAATATGAATGACTAAGATAATGAGATTAAGGTTTTTAAAACTTATTAACTTGAAATGATAAATACTTTAACTGGTGAGATGCGAAAACATAAATATAAAACTTATGATATGAATGTTATAGAATAACTTATTTTTGCTAATAACAAACTATCTAGATTGTCAGATATTAAAAAGTGCACTTTATGTAATTGTTTTTATACAATTGTAAACGAATAATTAAAAATTGAAGAAAGGGGAAAGAACTATGAATGTCAAGAAATTCACGAGTTATGCAGTAGCATTGATGATGAGTGTCTCATTAGCACCTATAAATGCGAATGCTGATAACGTAGTGACGAACGGTTATTATAACGATTCTGGTCAGTGGGTTCAAGGTGAATTAGATCAGACCCTGCCAGAAGGTATTCATTCAGTTGATAAAACAGCTGAAGCACTCGGTAACAACACTTATAGGATGAAATTAAAGGTTGTTACTAAACAGAAGGTTGAAACATTTACCAAGAAGTCAGCTACAGTTCTTGTAGTGGATACTTCAGGAAGTATGGATGGCAATCGTATTAGAAACTTAAAAGCAGCAGCAAAAGAGTTTGTGGAGTCATATGCTGGTGATAAAGAAAATGTTGGACGTTACCTTGCAGTTGTTGATTTTGCAACTCATGTTGAAGTACCGTTAAATTGGACGGATGTCTCTTCTACTAAAGGTCAAAACAAAGCATTTGAAGCAATCAAAAATCTAAAAGCTGGTGGTGGAACAAACCTAGATGCTGGTATTAAACAAGCTACATCTTTATTCTTAAAAGATGCAGTGCAACAAATTCAAAAAGACAACAGAAATACAGTCGTATTAACTGATGGAACACCTACTTATTATCTTAAAGATTGTGAAGGTGGATGGACTTTTTTACATACACATGTCACAATTGATGGCATAACATATGATCTAGCTGGTGATGGTGGAGAAGGTAGTGAAAAAACTGTTGAAGCAACATCTAAAGATGCTAATCTTCTAAAAGATCAGTCTACAGTTTATACAGTATGTTATGGGGCTGCAAGAGATAAGATGGTCCTACAGTTTCTGAATTCTTAAAAGGCAGTATCGCAAGTCCTGATAAAGCGTATGATTCAAGTGAAACTGATAATTTAACTGAAGTATTTAAGGCTATTTCTGATAGTGTTACAACTGGTATTACTGGTAAAGACCTAGAAGTATTTGATGGAGCTGCTCCATTTGTATCAGTAAGTCAATTACCTCAATCCATGCCCCAGGATACAAGTGGCTTTAAGTGGAAACTTGAAAATGCAACGACTACAACAGAAGGTACTCAGACTTATTATACATATGAGTTAGAATACTTTGTTACATTAGATGCTGATCATCCTGAATTTGAAGAAGGAAAACTTTATCCATTAAATGGTGAAACTTACATCGCTATGCCAAATGGAAGTAAGGTTAAATTCCCGGTTCCAGGTGCAAAAGGAATTAAGTCACGTTATACAGTTACTTATACTGATGGCGTTGATGGTGAAGTCGTATTTAAAGATAAGGTTTTTCCTGATAGAGTAGTAGGTACACCAACACCTGAGTTTGGTGGAACACCTACAAGAGCAGGTTATACATTCAAAGGATGGTCACCTGCAGTTGAAGAAAATGTTACAAGGGACATCACTTACAATGCAACTTGGGTTATGAACTGGGTGCCAATGAATGCAGCACCAGTGATTACAGCAACTGACAAGATAATTGAAGTGGGTGATACATTTGATCCTATGGCTGATGTAACTGCAACAGATGCTGAAGATGGAGATTTAACTGATAAGATTGAAATCTTAAAGAATACAGTTGATCCATCTAAGCCTGGCGTATATGAAGTTACTTACAAAGTAACAGATAGTAAAGGCGCATCTTGCACAAAGACTATAAAGGTTACAGTGAAAGAAAAAGCTCCTGCTCCAAGCAAGGATAACAATAAAACTACTACAGTTGCTCCTAAGACAGGCGACTCTACAAACGTATCTGCAGTGATTGCATTACTTGCAGTAAGTGGTATTGCATTACTCGCATTACTAAAGAAAAAGAAAGTATCATAGTATAACTAAGATATGTATCTAACCAGGGGACAGTCGAGAAATCGGCTGTCTTTTTGGTTTTCAGATCCATAAAATCTATGATGATAATTTTCTAACAAAATAGAAATTCATGTTTTCTAAATAGATTATCAGATGTAAATAATTTTAGTAAAGCGGTATCATTTAGGTGCAGAAAAAGTGATGTACACACAAGATGGAAAATATAAGAAAGTCTGGTATAGTACGCCTTATGCAGTTACAAGAGAATAATCTATTTGCATATATAATTCATTCATGTTAGTATGATTAGCATAAACTAACTAAGGAAAAACAGATGAAAGCACATAAATATTGGTCTATTGGTGCACTGATCACCATGATTTTTATTTTTTAACAGGACATATGAATAAGATGATTCATGCAGGATTTGGTTTGATTACACTCATTTGTATGATTATGTCAGTTTATTCAGGTCATAAGATGACTTCAAAAAAGAACTAGATTAAGTCAGCAACATAATGGTTGCTGGCTTTTTATGTGTCACAAATAGTATGAAAATGGGTAATCAGTTTTTAAGCATGCATTAACCGTAGTTCTTTGAGTATCTCATTTTAGATAGAGGTGCGAGAGAAATTGTATTCTTCTTTTTGATGGAATGGTTGAAGAAAGCACTTGTAATCATAACTATATATGGTCTAGTGTACAATATGGAAACTATATATACATTGATACTTGTAAGAATCCAATTTCAGGTATTTATAAAAAATCATTGATCGTTTTTATTGATATTATTTTTAAGGTATATTGTTCTATATAGAACGATTAAAGTTCTAAATAGAACGATGGCAGGAGGCTTAATATGTATTTTTTGGATCAACATAAGACAATTACTCTCTATTATGAGATGTTAACAGCATCTACCTGTGATAAATACAATCTTAAAAAGATGGAATATGACATATTGATGTTTTTGTATCATAATCCTGAATACAATACTGCTGCAGATATTGTCAGAATAAGAAAGTCGACTAAATCCCATGTCTCAACTGCTTTAAAGGTATTAGAAGACAGAGGATATATTACTAAAAAGATAAATGAAAATAATAAGAAGCGTGTAGAACTTTTCTTAGAGGATTCGGCCAATGAAATCGTGAAAGAAGCGCTCGATGTTCAAAATCAATTTGCGCATGATATGCTTCAGGGTCTCACACAAGATGAGATAAAAGTATGTAAAAAAGTATTTGAAAAAATTTGTAGGAATGCGGAAGAATGCATTCAAAAGAAAGGATTATGATTATGAATAACCAAAAATATGTACCTAAAATGCCAGATATCATGGAGGCTATCTTTGATACTTGTTACTTATTATTTGACTTAGTAGCTGGTGTAATCTTCCTTACAAACGCAAATGGCAATATGTTATTTACTCTATATGGTATCTTAACTCTTACATTATGTGGTGGTGATGCTTTCCACTTAGTTCCTAGAATCATTAGAGCATTCAAAGGAACTAATGAGAAAATTAAGAGACAACTTGGTATAGGTTTGCAGGTTTCTTCTATTACTATGACTGTTTTCTATATTATCTTACTTTATATCTGGAAACTCACATTTCCAACAATTAAAGCTCCATTTATTGTAGAAGCAATGATCTACATTTCAGCAATCATTAGAATTGTAGTATGTTTATTACCTCAGAATGACTGGTGTGGGGATGAAGGGAACCTTACATTATCTATCATCAGAAATGCTGTATTTGCAGTGACTGGTATTGGAATAATTATTCTATATGCAATGAGTGGTAATACTGGTAACCTTCATATGACTAGAATGGTTGCAGCTATTATTATCTCATTTGGCTGTTATTTACCCGTTACATTATTAAGTAAGAAAAACCTAAAATTGGTTTATTAATGATTCCTAAAACATGTGCCTATATGTGGGTGATTGTAATGGGATTACAGCTATTATTTAAGTAGAATAGTGTTATAATAGTGTTGTAATAAATCATTAAGTGAGGTAGAAATGATGGAACAAGAAAGATATTCAATACTATTTAGTTCTCCAACAGGTAATACAAAGATGCTTGCAGAAGCAATTCGTGATGCGTTACCTGAAGAAGACTGTGATTATTTTGGACCATGTAAAGAAGTAGAATCTAACATGCTTTATATTGGATTCTGGACAGATAAAGGTAATGCAGATGCAGCAACTCTTAAACTATTAGAAACCTTAAAGAATAAGAAAATCTTCTTATTTGGTACAGCAGGATTTGGAGTAAGTGAAGAATATTTCCAAAGAATTCTAAATAATGTGAAAACAAGCATTGATGCAAGTAATACAATTGTAGGTGAGTATATGTGTCAAGGTAAGATGCCACAATCTGTACGTGATCGATATGTGATGATGAAAGCACAGCTTGATCATATGCCTAATATTGATATGCTCATTGATAATTTTGATCAAGCTTTAACTCATCCTGATAAAAATGATTTAAATAACTTAAAAAATAAAATTAAAGCATAAGGGGGATAATAAACCTCTTATGCTTTAATTTTATGAAAGGAGTCCATTATGATTATTCATGAACTAAACGGCTTATGGACATTGCTAGGTATTGCGTTACTTTGTGCTTTTGTCGCATTATTAATCTGTAAAACCATATACAAACAGGCAAGCATGAAAGTTTTGATTATTGTTGCAGTTATAGGATTCTTACTAGGAGTTATAAGTGTATTTCTTTACACGAATCAGGCTATGCCTTTGTAATCAGATTTTCTTATGATATATTATAGGCGTTTGCTCTATATTTTTATAAACGTATTACAGAAATTACACTGAGAAAAATAACCTAAATAAGAATTACCCTGACTTTCGCTTTGCTTAGAAGTCTAGGCTTCCTGCTTCAACCAACACCCTAAAGGTGGGGAAAATTCTTGCTTATGGTATGTTAAAAAGGAGATGATTGGATGTTAGGTGCAATTATTGGAGATATTGTTGGTTCTAGATTTGAATGGGAAAATTATAAAGGGAAAGACTTTGAACTATTTACAAAGGAATGTATGCCTACGGATGATAGTATTATGAGTCTTGCAATAGGAGCAGGATTACTTAAAAGTCAACCTGACTATGAAAATCTAGAAAAGAATACAATTGATTGTATGCAGTCACTAGGTAGACAATATCCTTATTGTGGTTATGGAGTTAACTTCTATTTTTGGATTTTTGGTGATGATCCAAAGCCTTATAATAGTTATGGTAATGGTGCCTCGATGAGAGTAAGTGCGGCAGGTACTGTGGCTTCTTCTTTGGAAGAAGCGTTAGCACTCTCAAAAAGAGTGACTGCTATCAGCCATAATCATCCTGAAGGTATCAAAGGAGCACAGGCAACAGCTGCCGCCATATATTTAGCTAAGACAGGTTCAACAAAAGAAGAAATTAAAGACTATATTAATCAGAATTTCTATAAGATAGATTTTACTCTTGATGAAATAAGAGATAATTATGAGTTTAATGAAATATGTCAACGAACAGGCCCTCAGGCATTAGAGGCTTTCTTTGAATCAATGGACTATGAGGATGCAATTAGAAATGCGATTTCTATTGGTGGAGATAGTGACACAATAGGGGCTATATGCGGTAGTATTGCGGAAGCGTATTATGGTATTCCTGTAAATATCAGAAATCAGGCTTTAAGCTATTTAGATGACACATTGACACTTTGCTTGAAACAATTTGAAGAAGCATATCCGCCTGTTATCCTAGAATAGCACTCTTATTTGTGCTATTCTTTTAATGTGTGCCGGGCATGGCACTAATTCAGTCGGAGATAAACTGACCACAGGTAGT
>OLOU01001243.1_pt1 | contig 18441 bp, 15 predicted proteins | sample 1672101 | NCBI WGS metagenome assembly OLOU01 (sample SAMEA3136645, study PRJEB25190) | human gut metagenome | biome: human gut; feature: human-associated habitat; material: faeces | place: Austria | collected 2013
AAGCATAATATCACTGTCCAAAGGACAATATCACTCGCCGTCAGGCGAATATAACTGAGGCGCACTTCCTTACGGAGTGCGCCTCACGGCCGCAGCGCTTTTTTATGAGATTTTACGCCTCGATCTCGTCGAAATCGTCAAGGCCCTCGTCGCACTTGCCGAAGCAGGGAAGGAGCTTCTTCAGATCGTCCCAGAAGTGGATCATGGCGACTGCAATGCTGCCGACAACGACGACACCGCCGATGATGCCCAGAATGAGCTTCAGATTGTTCTTCATGAAATTGACCTCCCGTATTGAAATGGTAGTTATAGTATACCGCAAAATAAGAATTTCGCAAGGGGATAATTGTGAATTTTCAGCTCAGATGCGGACGATGCGGCCCTCCAGACGCGGGGCGGCAGGCCTCTCCGGCTCCGCGGCATAGCCGAGGATGCAGTGGCCGATGCCGATCCACTCGCCCTCGACGCCCCACTGCTGCAGCAGGGCCTTTCCCTCGGCCGAGGCGAAGACCTCACGGGCGCGGTGGATCCAGCAGCTGGCGATGCCGAGGCTGTGCGCGGCGTTCATCAGGTTACCGAGCGCGAGCGAGCCGTCCTCCACGGCCGTGAACGCGGCGGCATCTGCCAGCACGACGCAGACCGTCGGCGCGCCGTAGAACGGGTGAGCTTCCGGGCTGCCGAGCACACCGCCGTTCAGCCGCTCCAGTGCGGCGATCGCGGCGGGGTCCTGCACGACAAGGAGCTTTACGGACTGGCGGCCCATGCCGCTCGGCGCGTAAAGCCCGGCGCGCAGGATTTCCTGCAGTGCCTCCTCCGGCACCTGCTCCGGGCGATAGGCCCGGCAGCTCCGGCGGGTCTCAAGACAGTTCAGAACTTCGTTCATAAGAAAAACTCCTTTCAAAACGTATATCATAATAGTAAGGGAGGGATATGCTCCTGCCAATTGCGCCTATAAAATATCAGACATATCCATACATCCCGCGGACGGAGACCTCGCCGGAGCTGACGACGCCCTCCGTGCCGTCTGGGTAGCGGACGATCAGGCCGCCCGCCTCGTCGATGCCGATGGCGTGGGCAAGGCGCGTCTCTCCGGCGCGCAGGATCTGCACGTCCTGCCCCAGCGTCACGCAGGCTCCGGCATATTCCGCCAGCCACTGCGGCAGCGCCCCGGGCAGCTGCGTATCCAGCTCATGCAGGCGGCGCACCATGGCCGCGGCGAGGGCATTGGGGTCGACGGCCGTGCCGACGGCCTCCCGCAGTGAGACGGCCATATCACGCGCAGGCTCGGGCAGGGCAGCCGTGTCCGTGTTGCAGTTCACGCCGATGCCGACCACGGCATATTCCAGCATGCCGCTGTCGGCCTCTGCCGCCAGCTCCGTCAGGATGCCGCAGACCTTTCTCTTGCCGATGACCAGATCGTTCGTCCATTTGATGCCGACATCGGCCGGGCAGCAGTCCCGGATGGCGCGGCGGATGGCGGCCTCGGTCTCGTCCGGGTCCACCGGCTTCAGCAGATAGTCGCAGGCTCCCAGATGCACCGCCTCGTGGGCGTACTGGAACAGGCTGTACGCCGTGATGAAGATCACCTTGCACTCCGGGCGCTGCTCCAGCACCGCGCGGGCGGCATCCAGGCCGTTCATGCCCGGCATCTCGATGTCCATCAAAATCAGGTCATAGCCGCCCTTATAGCCCAGCGCGATCTCGTCGCCATCCGAAAAATGCGTGATTTGAAAATGGCAGTTTTTCTCCTGCTGGTATTTTTCCAGATACGAGTCCAGCACTGCCCGATCCTGCGCGCTGTCCTCGACTACTGCGATGTGGTTCACGATGTGTTCTCCTTTTGGGGGCAAATGAATGCGTTTATGTGCCGACTGCTATGCCGCTTGCCTTTCATGGCTATAGGCTCTATCTGATAAGTATTATACAGATTCTTTTCCGAATTTTCAATAAATGATGGTTCTGGCTTATCCGCCTTGATTACCCACAAACGCATTTCCGGGGTGTCCCATCGAGGAATGCGGACACCCGTCTCACAGGGTTTTCACGCAGGGAAAGCCCGCACAAATAACTAAGGCAACACCGCACAATTCCCGCCTAACGGCTCAAGCACCGCTCCGGCGGCTGCGGCACCTCGCTCGCCGTATCGGCACTTAGAATTATGCGGTATTGCCCTTGATTTTGTTTGTAGGGACAGATGCTTGTCATCAGCCCGCAGCAACCTTGCGGAATTGGCAGGTATAGTTTGGTGAGCGGCAACAGCCCGATGCGAGCATCGGATCCTACAAATCATTTGCAGTGCTTGCCACAGTCGATAAAGGTTTCTCCACGGCGGGATGAGGGCATCCCGCCCTACAGATTGCTTGCATTGCCTGCTGCCTATTATAAAAAGCTCTGTAGGGAACGGCTTATTCCGGTTCAAGAGCCGAATCAGAGGTCTGGTTGGCCTCTGAAATTCGACTGCGGGCGCAGTGACCTACCGTACATTTTCCGAATAACGCTGCCGGCCAAAAATCTCTCTCCATTTTATCCCATTCGCCCTGAAAAATATGTTGACAAACCGCGTTTCATCTGGTATATTATACAAGCAATCTTTTGCGGTCATGGCCCGTTGGTCAAGCGGTTAAGACAGCGGCCTCTCACGCCGTTAACGTGGGTTCGATTCCCGCACGGGTCACCAGGAAGAGCACCTTAGCGTAAGCTAAGGTGCTTTTTTGTATGTCTAAAACCACTCGCTAGGCGAGTGGTTCGATAAAGATTATATCGATGAGTAATGAAACTCAAACGAAGAATTTTGGAATAGTACCAGTGGGGCAATTCCAGACTGGGTTATTGGCGTATCGCCGGTAGTCCTGTATTAAAAGGTTCCATTGCAAACGAAAGACTCTCAGAAGCAGGATATTTTAGTATCCTCAGGCGCTACTACGAGTCCTTGCACTTATGCGGTTGAACCGCCGTGTACCGGTCGGTACGCACGGTGGTGTGAGAGGTCGGCTCTTAAGTTAAGAGAGCCTCCTACGCGATTTTTTTAGGTAAAAAAGCAAACAAACAGAACACTTCATTCAAATGCATATAGCGGCTATTTATTTCATACAGAGACAAATAGCGGCACAGAACAGATATAATAAAAGAAGCTATAAAAAGCAGGTATTCACGTGGAGGACGATATCGTTTCTACATGAACACCTGCTTTTTTATTTATTATTTACTGCTGGAATAAATAGTGGTAGCCAAGTATTCATCACTGACCCAACCATAAATCCCATTGTAATATACAACAACCCAGTCAGGCACATTGCTGCTATAGCCGCATTCCCATACGATGATACCGTAGGGGATATTATCCATTTTTTCATAATTTGTACCGGGACCTTTACGCATAACCAGCCCATGATCAGCAGTGGTGTAGGTACAAAGGCTATCAATTCGGCTAAGCGTTACATCTGGTGCAACGCATCCATCCGGCAGAATAACGTTGGCATTGTTTTCGGTATAATCCTGTACTTGCAGCAAGCCCCAAAGGCCATTCTGTTTTGCCCATACGCAGCCATCGCGCGCGGGGGCTAAATCTTCATATTGCCCAGCGGAAATTATCTCATTGCCGTAAACATCCAGAACCAGCTTTTGTCCGGATTGATTTTTCACAACTACCATGCCGGATAAGTCTGCGTAAGGATATTCAACAGTTTCGTTCATGATGGACAAACTCATCTGCGGCTGATAAATGCAGGGGATTACTAAAGCACCGCTTTGGTCGCAATATCCCCAGTTACCGGCTGCATCCTTTACCGCGATTAAAGATTCACCGGCCATGCAGGCATCCTGGTAGTCGAAATCGGTTAAAATTGTACCGCTTTTATCCGCAACGGCAAAAGGTGCAGAATTGTCAACAAGATAACCGGCATATTCATCATCCCAAATGCCTTGCTGGATGCCAACCAAATCAGGAGCATACACCTGTTCGATGGGCGTGCCACTAAATGTATAGACACCAATAGCAGAACGGTAAATCTGGCTGTCACCTAAAATCCACTGGATGCCATACCCGCCGTGCCCGCCCAGCATGGTTGTAAAAGGCATTTGTTGGGCAACCAGCTCCTGGTTAATCTGTTCTTCCAGGGCATTCAGCTTCTGGTAATCGTATGTATCATCTACCCCAATGGAGAGCTCCTGCTCACCATACAGGTACGGGATGCTTTCTGACAAATCTTCCAGAAAACATTACAGTTGGCAGCATTAAACAGGCTCCAGCGTTCGCCCTTGCGCACAGCGTACAGATTTCGGGCAGCGGCGTAACCGGCAGTGTGGGTTTCGCGGGAGAAGAGAGGAATCATCTCGTCAAAATCATATTGCGGCGGTAACTTCCAGTTGGCATTGCTAGTGGATGGTATAGCTGTGGCAACAGCTTCAATGGTCGGGGAAAGAGCAGCGGAGGAAACAGGTTTGTTTTCTGGCGCTGCAGCACAAGCGGTAAGCATTATTGCGGTGATAACACTGGCGGAAAATGAGAATAACTTCCTTTTCATGGCTTTTCACTCCTTGCGTAAATGATTTTTCGGTAAGAAGAAGAAGTAATATAAGAAAGTGAATTCATAAACCCTATAATATCTTATTTTATCAAAAATATCTGCTAATGGGAATAGCTAACAATTCTACATGGATAAATTTGGATAGTATGACAAAGATTGCAGAATTGGAGTGAAAGTCCGAATTATGGGATGAGTTATCTGCTATAATAAAAGAAACAAGGAGATGATTACCATGTTACTCGGTCATACCAAACAAATCAATGGCGTCTGGAAAATACAATCCCTAAAGCAACACAGTGAAAACGTGGCCGAGTACTGCGCACGGGCGTGCCAGCCGCTGGGACTTGAAAACTTGGGCCGTCTTACAGGCTGGCTCCATGACGCTGGGAAATCTCATAGCAACGTTCAAAAACATCTGAGAGGTCAGACAAACGAAAGAATCAATCATTCCAGCGCCGGAATGCGGTGGCTATGGGAAAATTATGGCGGAGAAACAGCTTCACCACCTTCTCGCTTGACTGCGCAAATGGCAGCATTGGCAATCGGATCCCATCACTCTGAACGTATGGATGTTTTCGACCTAGGTGGAGTAGAACCCTGGATAAAACATATGTATTCAGAGCAGGCTCAAGAGCTATATGAAGAAAGCTGCCGGGCCTTTTTTGCGGATTGCATAAGTGAAACAGAGATACGGCAAATGTTTGCCAAAGCTGCGCAGGAGGTAGAATGTCTTGTGCGGAAAATCCGAACGCAGGAAGGAAAGAAGCCGCGGCTTTGTATCTATCAGGTCATGTTGGGGTTGGCACACAGATTTTTGTTTGCAGCCCTGATCGATGCAGACTGGTTGGATTCAGGCAACTATTATAATCAAGAAGGATGCCTTCCCCCGGAGCAGCTTCCGCCATGGGATCTGATAGAAAGCAATGTTGAAAGATTCCTGAACAATTTGCAGCCCCGACATAAAATAGATACCTTGCGTGCAGAAATTTCGGAGCAATGCAAGACAGCAGGCGAATGTGCAAAGCAGGGTATTTACCGCTTGTATGTGCCAACAGGCGGAGGAAAAACATTTTCCGGGCTGCGATATTGTGTGCATGCGGCCAAAAAACTTTCGGCCCGGCATATTTTCTATGTTGCACCGTTCCGGTCGATTATCGGACAGAATGTACAGGAGTTCAAAAAGGCATTAGGCGGCAGTGAATATCTGTTGGAGCACCATACGGATGCGGTGCTGGATACAGAGGACCCCGAAATTCTCCGCCAGCTGGAACGCTGGCAGGAAGCGCCGGTGATATGTACAACTATGGTACAGATGCTGCAAACCCTGTTTTGCAGCAGGCGGCAGAATGTGCGCCGCATGGCAGCACTGGCAAATTCTATCTTGGTGTTTGACGAAATACAGTCCCTGCCCATTTGCCATACATACTTGTTCAACCAGGCGGCAAATTTCTTGGCGTACTATTTGGGGTGCGTTGTTGTTTTGTGTACGGCAACACAGCCAGCGCTAAACGAAGTAGCAAACCCTTTGCGGTTTGCATCGCCGGTGGACCTGGTCCCGGATTACCAGCTGCGCTTTGCGCAGTTCCGAAGGACAAAGATTGAAGTGCCCGAAACAGGAAATGGATTTCAGGCAGGAGAACTCGCAGAATTTGTACGGAGCAAGCAAGACGAGAATGGCAGCATTTTGATCATCTTGAATACCCGTTCGGCGGTCGAAAAGGTGTTTGAGGCTTTGAAACAATCCCAGCCGGAACATACACAACTTTACTGCCTGACCACGCACCTGTGTGCAAAGCACCGTGCAGATGTTATCGCAGAAGTTAAGCAAAAATTAAACACCTTACACGGTCAGGAACGTTTGATCTGTGTAAGCAGTCAGCTGATAGAAGCAGGCGTGGATGTAAGCTTTGATTGCGTCATTCGAAGTATGGCTGCGCTGCCCAGTGTGGCCCAGGCTTCCGGCCGATGCAACCGCAATGCGGAAAGGAAATGCCGCACGGTGTATCTTGTTAAAACCTACAATCTGGAAAATCTGGATCGACTTCCGGAACTGCGCAACGGCAGGGAAGCCACACGGCACCTGCTGCAGCAATTACAAAGGGATGCGGACCTGTTAGAGCCGGAAAGTATTTTGAGGTACTACCAGCTTTATTATGCAGAGTCCCAACAACAGGAATGGATGGGTGATCCGGTTGAATTAAAGGGGTACATTCCCCCAAAAACAGTGAATTTGTTTGACCTTTTGTCAGATAATCAGGAAAGTGTGCTAGCCTGGAAAGAGACAACAGGAAAACAAAAGTTCCCCAATTACTTGCTCCGGCAGGCGTTTGCCACGGCAGAAAGGAATTTCCATGCTTTGGAGGACATTACAACGCCGGTGGTGGTTCCCTATGGGGAAGATGGCGCGGATATGGCAACAAGACTTTCGTCCAGTAAACCGCTTACCCCCAAAATGCTGCGGGACGCACAACGCTTTACCGTTGGTATTACAACAAATGAAAAAATACGCCTGGCAGATCAAGGCGCACTGTACACAGTAAAAGAAGGGGCAGTGACAATTCTTAACAAGGAATATTACGATGACGAAAAGGGAATTCAGATAAGCCCCGGATTTATGCCAATACAATTTGCTTAACAAGGAGGGTTAGACTTTGCAATACGAAAATTCAATATCCATGCAGGTATATGGGCGTTATGCATTGTTCAGCGACCCAATTACCCGCGTAGGCGGCGAAAAATTCAGCTACCCGGTGCCCACCTACCAGGCATTGAAGGGCATTTATGAAAGCTGCTATTGGAAACCAACGTTCACCTGGGTAATTGATGAACTGCGCGTGATGAACCCGATTGAAAGACAATCAAAAGGCATCCGTCCCATTATGTACAACAATGGAAAAAACGATCTTTCCATCTATACGTACCTTTCCGATGTTTGCTACCAGGTGCGGGCACATTTTGAATGGAACGAACATCGCCCAGACCTGGAAAAAGACCGCAATGAAAACAAACATTACGCTATTGCAAAGCGTATGTTGGAACGCGGCGGCAGAAGAGATATCTTTTTGGGAACACGCGAATGCCAGGGGTATATTGAACCCTGCATTTTTGGCCTGGGAAAAGGGCATTATGATGATGTTTCATCCCTGGACCTAGGCCTAATGGAGCACGGCATTACCTATGCGGACGAAAACGGGAAAGGCGTGATGCAGGAACGCTTTTGGCACCCGGTAATGCAGAACGGAAAAATCTGTTTTTGTCGCCCGGAAGAATGCGAAATTGTGCGTGATATCCACCCGCAAAAGATGAAGACCTTTACGCTGGGTGAAACAGTCAGCGACTGCGATGATTTGTACAGGGAGGTGATACAGGAATGAGCTGGCTTAGCTATTGCTATAAAACCTACCAGAATAGCGTGTCAGAAATTGGAAAGCAGCAGCCTGGGAAAGTTCCACTACTGCCGGTGGCTCACACGACGCAGCAGGTCAACATTGAAGTGGAGCTGGACAAGGACGGAAACTTTCAGTATGCAGGCTTGCTGGCACAAGATCAAAGGACAACGATCATTCCTTGCACAGAGGAATCTTCGGCGCGGACATCCGGCATGGTGCCGCACCCGCTAGTGGATAAACTGCAATATATTGCGGCAGATTATCCCACTTTTGGTGGTAGTAAAGAATCCGGATGGCCGCTTTACCACAAGCAGTTACAAGCGTGGTGTACATCTCCTTATGCCCACCCGGCTGTGTGTACAGTCCTGCACTACCTAGAAAAAGAATGCCTGATCGCAGACCTGGTCAAGGCAAATATTTTGTTTATAGATGAAAATGGAACTCTGCCAACAAAATGGCAGGGAAACAAAGAAGACAAGCCCCCTATTTTGGATACGCTGACCGGTAGTGACCAGACGGAATCTTTTGTCCGGTTCCGCGTTGACAATGTTGATTTGTCGCGTGATACAACAGTCCGAGAAAGCTTTATCCGCTTTTATGAAACACAGTTAAAAGATATTGACTATTGCACAGTTCAGGGAATCAAAATGCCGATTTCTACATTAAGCCCGTATAAGATCCGCAACCCAGGTGACCGTGCAAAGTTGATATCCAGCAATGACAATACGAATTATACTTACCGCGGGCGCTTTGCGGATGCAGCGCAGGCACTTTCGATTGGTTATGAAACAACCCAAAAGGCACACAGCGCCTTGCGATGGTTGGTCAGCAAGCAAGGGGTAAATACAGGGGACCAGACTGTACTTGTTTGGGGAACACAGAACGAAGCAGTACCCAATGTGCTGGGGGATACTCTCGATATTGCCCAGGAATATAATCCACTAGCAGGCGATGATTGGGACGATTTTGAGGAAGATACAGAAAGGTTGCCTGCGGATACCCAAGAAGAAATTGCACGGCAGTTTAACCGGGCCATTCTGGGGTATCAGCACCAGTTGAAGGACAATTCCCAAACGGCGGTCATGATTTTGGATTCTGCTACACCTGGCCGGTTGTCCATCCGGTACTATCAGGAACTGCAGGGCTCTAAGTTGCTTGCCAATATAAAGGATTGGCACGATGCGTTCCAATGGCAGCTGGAATACCGCAGTGTAGAGGAGCCGACGGAACTGGGCAAAAAGCCCAAGATCAAGAAAGTTGTCTTTGTTGGTGCGCCTGCCCCGGCGGACATTGCAAAAGCAGCCTATGGCGAAAAAGTGGATGCAAAGCTGAAACAAGCCACAATCGAACGACTGATTCCCTGTATTACCAATGGGGAGCGCTTCCCGCGGGATTTGATGATCAGCGCGGTAGATCGGGCAACAAACAGCATTGGCCTGGATTATTGGGAACAACAAAAAACACAAAACATTGCCTGCGCCCTTGTGCGTGGGTACTATCATAGAAATAAGAAGGTGGATTATCCGATGAATGTTGATGAAACCATTAAAGACCGAAACTATTTGTTTGGGAGAATTTTAGCCTGTGCAGAACAGATTGAAAGACGGGCGTTGATTCAGCTAGGAAATGAGAGCGAAAAACGTTTGACAAATGCAGAGCGTTTAAGAACCGCGTTTGCTCTGCACCCGGCAGCAACAACACTTCTTTTAGATAAAAAATTAAATCCGTACCTGAACAGAATGAAAAACCGTAACGGAATGGATAGCCAAAGGTATGCGATGATGCAAGAATTATTACATAAGATTGGCACAGAAAACTTTACGAACAAAAGACTTGGTGAGCTGTATCTGGTTGGCTATGCCGACCAGATGATGGACTTTAAGGCCGAAAATGCAGAATATAAAGCGAAAGCAAAAAAGCAGGAGGAATAAAAGATGGCTGTGCTGCAGAATAAAATCGACTTTGCACTTGTGATTGCTGTAAACCATGCGAACCCGAACGGTGACCCGCTGAACGGAAACCGCCCGCGCGAAACGTATGAGGGACTGGGTGAAATTTCGGATGTGTGCCTGAAACGCAAGATCCGCAACCGCATGATGGACCTTGGCCAGAATGTGTTTGTCCAGTCGGACGACCGCTGCAATGATGGCTTCAAAAGCCTGAAAGACCGTGCAGACGGCTGCCCAGCAGTGAAAAAGGCTGAAAAAGATAAAGATGCTTATGCAAAGGCTGCCTGTGAAACCTGGCTGGATGTGCGCAGCTTTGGCCAGGTGTTTGCCTTTAAGGGGAAAGAATCCAAGGGCGATGGTGTTTCCGTTGGCGTGCGCGGCCCGGTATCTATTCATCCGGCTTTCAGCGTGGACCCGATTGATGTCGATGATATCCAGATCACAAAGAGCGTGAACGGTACGACTGGCGAAAAGAAGTCAAGCGATACCATGGGCATGAAGCACCGTGTGGCTTTTGGCGTGTACACAACCTTTGGCAGCATTAACTGCCAGCTGGCAGAAAAGACCGGCTTTACAGATGAAGATGCAGAAATCATCAAAGAAGCGCTGCGCACACTGTTTGAAAACGATATTTCCTCTGCCCGCCCGGATGGCAGTATGGAGGTGGTTCGCCTGTATTGGTGGCGTCATAACTGCAAAAGCGGACAGTATTCCTCGGCAAAGGTCCATCGCTGTCTGCATGTGGAGCTAAAAGAAAGTGTGGCACAAGCACACCGGGTGGAAGATTATAATATTACTTGCGATACCCTGAACGGATTGACACCGGAAGTGTATGATGAATACTGATGACTATCTGCAAATGTCTGGCATCCAGCACTTTGCATTCTGCCGCCGCCAATGGGCACTTGCGTACCTGGAACAACAATGGTCCGAAAACCAACGCACCGCCGAAGGCCGCCTGCAGCATACCCGCTGCCATGATGTTACCCTGACGGAAAAACGCGGCGATTTGCTGATCGCCCGCGGTATGAGGGTCGTCAGCCACCGCTTAAAACTGACCGGCGACTGCGATGTGGTAGAGTTTCACAAGGATCCAAACGGCGTGTCATTGCAGGGCCGCCGCGGCCTGTGGCAGCCCATGCCCGTGGAATATAAGCATGGCCGCAGCAAGGTAAACGATGCCGATCGTTTGCAGCTCTGCGCACAGGCCATGGCGCTGGAAGAAATGCTGGTGTGCGAAGTGCCGGAAGGGGAAATCTTTTATGAAGAAACCCGGCAGCGGGAACATGTTTCCCTGACACCGGAACTGCGCAGCACCGCGCAGACCATGGCGGATGAGATGAACCGCCTGTTTGCGCGCGGCTATACCCCAAAAAGCAAACCCGGCAAGCATTGCAATGCCTGCTCACTGAAAGAACTTTGCCTGCCGGCGCTGTATCAGCAGGCAGACCCGGCGGCGTATCTGCGGGAGCATATTGAGGAGGGCGCGCCATGAGAAAGCTGCTCAACACCCTGTTTGTCATCAATGAGGACGCTTACCTGACATTGGATGGCGAAAACCTTGTTGTTACCCGCAATAAGCAGGAAACCCACCGCTATGCCCTGCATACGCTGGAAGGCATCGTCTGCTTTACTTACGCGGGTGCCAGCCCCGCTTTGATGGGAGCTTGTGCCCGGCGGGGCATTGACCTTTGCTTTTTTGACCCGTATGGCAGATTTCAGGCCCGCACCGTGGGGGAAGAACGCGGCAATGTGCTGCTGCGTCAGACGCAGTACCGCGTGTCGGATGACCCGGCCCAGAGCTGTCGCTATGCCCGGAGCTTTATCCTTGGTAAAGTGTATAACGCGCGCTGGGTGCTGGAACGCGCAACCCGCGATCATCCCCAGCGTGTCCCGGTCGAAAAACTGAAACGCACCTCCACCCAGCTAGCCGCCGCGCTGCCGCTGATACAGACCAGCGATGATCCGGAACAGCTGCGCGGCCTGGAAGGCGAGGCAGCCCAGCGCTACTTTGACTGCCTGAATGACCTAATTCTGCAGCAAAAGCAGGATTTTGTGTTTGAGGGCCGCAGCCGCCGTCCACCGCTGGACAATGTGAATGCGCTGCTTTCGTTTGCCTACAGCATGCTGGCGCGGGAGTGTGCATCCGCCTTGACCGCTGTGGGCCTGGACCCTTATGTTGGCTTTATGCACCGCCCGCGCCCCGGCCGCAAAAGTCTGGCACTTGACCTGATGGAAGAACTGCGGGCGGTTTATGCAGACCGGCTGGTCATCAGCTGCATCAATCAAAAGATCATCACGGCAAAACACCTGCAAAAACAGGAAAATGGTGCCGTACTGCTGACGGATGATGGCCGCAAAGCTTTCCTGACCGCATGGCAGAACAAAAAGAAGGAAGAGATCACCCATCCGTTTTTGAAAGAAAAACTGCCCTGGGGGCTGGTGCCCTATGTTCAGGCGCTTTTGCTGGCCCGTGCTCTGCGCGGCGACCTGGAAGTGTACCCACCGTTTTTCTGGAAGTGAGGTGCCGTTATGTTGGTGCTTGTAACCTATGATGTCAACACCGAAACAGCCGCCGGTCGTCGCAGGCTGCGCAAAGTAGCAAAAGTCTGTGTAGACTACGGCCAGCGGGTGCAAAACTCCGTATTTGAGTGCCTGCTGGATGCCGCGCAATACACGATGTTCAAAGCAAAATTGACCGAACTGATCGATTCGGAATCGGACAGCCTGCGCTTTTATCAACTGGGAAACCATTACAAAAGCAAAGTCGAGCATGTGGGTCTGCACCCGGATTTTGATCAGGATGGAATCTTGTTTGCTTAGTGCGAGGGGAAGGCAATCATAAAATTCCCGGTTCCTTCGCACCAGAAAATATGGAAAAAACAGGGGCAGAAAGGGTAAAATACAGCCTTGCCTGTCAGCATGAAGATGCAATCTCCATAAAATTTGTTTCATATGCGCAAAAGTGCCCCACTGTTTTGTGCACTTTTGCTGTCGCTCTCCGCAAGGAGAGCGTGGATAGAAATTCCCGGTGTGCTAGGCTGGTCGCCGGCAGGCCTAAGTCGCTCTCCGCAAGGAGAGCGTGGATAGAAATGTTTGACGGATTTAAGCAATATGGACGTTGTAATGTCGCTCTCCGCAAGGAGAGCGTGGATAGAAATGGTCAGGCTTGTACTTCAAATCCCTTAAAGACAGGTCGCTCTCCGCAAGGAGAGCGTGGATAGAAATTTTTTATGTCTGAAGAACAAAAAGCCCTTGACAAGTCGCTCTCCGCAAGGAGAGCGTGGATAGAAATACAATAAACAAATCAAGCATCCGGCACCGCTCCGAGTCGCTCTCCGCAAGGAGAGCGTGGATAGAAATAATCTTTTGGATTTGTCGAATGTTTAGGCCTGCACGTCGCTCTCCGCAAGGAGAGCGTGGATAGAAATCGATAATGGAAACGCCGTGGCGGTATCTGATTTGTCGCTCTCCGCAAGGAGAGCGTGGATAGAAATAATTCTCTGGAATCCAAGCAGATTGACCCTTCCGTGTCGCTCTCCGCAAGGAGAGCGTGGATAGAAATTGTTGACCCGGATAAAGATAGTTTGAATGATGAGTCGCTCTCCGCAAGGAGAGCGTGGATAGAAATGTATGGGTGTTACAGTCTTAGGTATTCAGCATCGGTCGCTCTCCGCAAGGAGAGCGTGGATAGAAATCATGTTGTCTTGGTCGTTCCGTCCGGTTGTTGGGTCGCTCTCCGCAAGGAGAGCGTGGATAGAAATAGACGCGATTGCTGTACAGGCTGCTAACAGTTCCGTCGCTCTCCGCAAGGAGAGCGTGGATAGAAATCTATATTATCAAGATAACAGGAACCGCCCCGCGGCGGTCGCTCTCCGCAAGGAGAGCGTGGATAGAAATAGCGCCGGAAGAGAATACGACACAGAAGGCTAAAAGTCGCTCTCCGCAAGGAGAGCGTGGATAGAAATACAAATTGTACATCAATGGGCCGACCGAAACGATTGTCGCTCTCCGCAAGGAGAGCGTGGATAGAAATGTAAACAGATTGAAAACCCCCTGTGTCAGATTGTGTCGCTCTCCGCAAGGAGAGCGTGGATAGAAATAATCCAACGAAAACACTCATAATTCTGCCGAAAGAGTCGCTCTCCGCAAGGAGAGCGTGGATAGAAATTTGCTTCCTCTGGTGTTGATTTCGCTGAAGATTGGGTCGCTCTCCGCAAGGAGAGCGTGGATAGAAATGCGTAAAATTACTATTACAGTTGATGAGGGTACCCGTCGCTCTCCGCAAGGAGAGCGTGGATAGAAATAGATACGCTATCGGCCTTAGCGTCTAAAGAGAATGGTCGCTCTCCGCAAGGAGAGCGTGGATAGAAATTTCCACGTAGGTAATTCTACTGCCACGTTGCCAAGTGTCGCTCTCCGCAAGGAGAGCGTGGATAGAAATTCGGGTTCGGATTGATTTTCTTCCATGTACGCACTGTCGCTCTCCGCAAGGAGAGCGTGGATAGAAATTTAAAATGTTGCTTCGTGATTCTACTGGTTGTTCTGTGTCGCTCTCCGCAAGGAGAGCGTGGATAGAAATTGCAAGCGCTTTCTTCCTCTTTTTTTTGACATAGACTGTCGCTCTCCGCAAGGAGAGCGTGGATAGAAATACTGCAACGAGCAAGTTGAGATTTTTGAGTCATTCAGTCGCTCTCCGCAAGGAGAGCGTGGATAGAAATTACAACGCGACAAGCAACCCCGCCAACAAGCTGAAGTCGCTCTCCGCAAGGAGAGCGTGGATAGAAATATTTTGTCCCGATGTGTCAAGATTATAGGAGATAGGTCGCTCTCCGCAAGGAGAGCGTGGATAGAAATAGAGACGTCTGCCAGTCCTCCAAGCTGATGTACCGTCGCTCTCCGCAAGGAGAGCGTGGATAGAAATCCATAGGTGGGGTCAATGATACGGGCCGTTACCGGTCGCTCTCCGCAAGGAGAGCGTGGATAGAAATATATTTAAGTGTAGTAGCATACTCTTATTATAATCGTCGCTCTCCGCAAGGAGAGCGTGGATAGAAATATCCCCAAAATCGGCACCTTGCGAAGCACCCACAAAAGTCGCTCTCCGCAAGGAGAGCGTGGATAGAAATATCCATCACAGTTTGAACCTCCCGTCAAGACCCGTCGCTCTCCGCAAGGAGAGCGTGGATAGAAATATAAAAAATGTATTGAAAAAAGAGACCGGGCCGATGTCGCTCTCCGCAAGGAGAGCGTGGATAGAAATATTCTACTATTGCGACCATGATACAGACTGGATGTCGCTCTCCGCAAGGAGAGCGTGGATAGAAATTTATGTCCCCTATTGATGTTTTGGCTGTTTCGGCTGTCGCTCTCCGCAAGGAGAGCGTGGATAGAAATTTGTCCGCGCAGATGCCGAACACAGGGAGGGTGAAAGTCGCTCTCCGCAAGGAGAGCGTGGATAGAAATAGAGACGTCTGCCAGTCCTCTAAGCTGATGTACCAGGGGTCGCTCTCCGCAAGGAGAGCGTGGATAGAAATACGCTGCTGGGCACCCCCGACACCTGGGCCGAACCGTCGCTCTCCGCAAGGAGAGCGTGGATAGAAATGGTGGAGGCTTGTAATTACAACCCCGTGCCATGGCGTCGCTCTCCGCAAGGAGAGCGTGGATAGAAATACCGACACGATCAGCGACTACTTACGGGCCAATAGGTCGCTCTCCGCAAGGAGAGCGTGGATAGAAATCTCTGGTGGGGCGTGCGCAAGGCCGTTGGCAGCCTGTCGCTCTCCGCAAGGAGAGCGTGGATAGAAATATGATATGTCCGCCGCGTGGAACCGTTTCACGCGTCGCTCTCCGCAAGGAGAGCGTGGATAGAAATATAGAACTCTTGCCTTGGGGGGCTGGGGGCGCGGTCGCTCTCCGCAAGGAGAGCGTGGATAGAAATGTATCAACTCTATGACACATATGCAAAGGTGCTGGTCGCTCTCCGCAAGGAGAGCGTGGATAGAAATCCTTTCCATGGGCTTGGACGGGAGGTTTAAACTTGTCGCTCTCCGCAAGGAGAGCGTGGATAGAAATCTTTGTCCCGTTTGACGTTATCCGCCCGGCGATGTCGCTCTCCGCAAGGAGAGCGTGGATAGAAATCTGACATTCCCGCCAATTATGACGCTACTTCGGCTGTCGCTCTCCGCAAGGAGAGCGTGGATAGAAATGGATTCCCAGTTCGGAATACCCCAGCCACTTGATTGTCGCTCTCCGCAAGGAGAGCGTGGATAGAAATTGCTACTTCTCTTCTGGTCTATCTTGCATTGATTGTCGCTCTCCGCAAGGAGAGCGTGGATAGAAATGCCGCCTGGACTGGCTGCTTGCGTGAGATGCACCAGTCGCTCTCCGCAAGGAGAGCGTGGATAGAAATGCGAACGCCCCACCAAAGGAACACCAGACCAATTCGTCGCTCTCCGCAAGGAGAGCGTGGATAGAAAACTATATTATCAAGATAACAGAAACACCCCTGCGGCGTCGCTCTCCGCAAGGAGAGCGTGGATAGAAAAGACGCTAAGGCTGACACTGTATCTAAGTATAATGGTCGCTCTCCGCAAGGAGAGCGTGGATAGAAATCTTGTTATGTGGACCCGGTGCCCGTCAACTACAAGTCGCTCTCCGCAAGGAGAGCGTGGATAGAAATTTGCCATACCAATGGGGAGTGTGGACCACGGCCCGTCGCTCTCCGCAAGGAGAGCGTGGATAGAAATAGAATAGGAGGCGCCAGACAAATGGCAGTATATGTCGCTCTCCGCAAGGAGAGCGTGGATAGAAATAACGTTACGGCGGGCAACGTATTTGCAGATTTTGGTCGCTCTCCGCAAGGAGAGCGTGGATAGAAATGCGTCTGCCTGCTGGTGGCGCGGAATAGCAAGGGGTCGCTCTCCGCAAGGAGAGCGTGGATAGAAATACCTTATGTAGTGCGCCTGTGTGCAGGTGGCCTGATGTCGCTCTCCGCAAGGAGAGCGTGGATAGAAATATTTTGCACATCATGGCGGTAACAGGGTATTGCCCGTCGCTCTCCGCAAGGAGAGCGTGGATAGAAATTACATTGGCAGGGGATGCAGAAACATAAGTGCCACGTCGCTCTCCGCAAGGAGAGCGTGGATAGAAATAATGCCATGAACATGACCGAACGCAACAACGACAAAGGTCGCTCTCCGCAAGGAGAGCGTGGATAGAAATTTCTTTGCGGTGCACAGTACCAGAAAAGGTGGTGTCGCTCTCCGCAAGGAGAGCGTGGATAGAAATGTCATCACGCGTCAGCCCTCTATCCAAAAGCAGCTGGTCGCTCTCCGCAAGGAGAGCGTGGATAGAAATGACACAGACGTGGGCATCCCCAACGCTAACACGGAGTCGCTCTCCGCAAGGAGAGCGTGGATAGAAATACGATGACCAGCAGGATTTGATTGCCGGTGCTGACGTCGCTCTCCGCAAGGAGAGCGTGGATAGAAATATAACAAACTTGGCGCGGAATATGAGACCAGCCACGTCGCTCTCCGCAAGGAGAGCGTGGATAGAAATTGCAGTATACCGGCAATCCGACAGCGTTTGGCAGCGTCGCTCTCCGCAAGGAGAGCGTGGATAGAAATGTTGCGGCCCCCTGCGTGCTCTTTGCCGGCGGAATGTCGCTCTCCGCAAGGAGAGCATGGAATGTTTCTCTTTCTGACTGTTCAGGGTGGTTTTGTTCATGCGGATATCCGCTTTAATCTTAAAAATTGCTATAGTAAAAAACTCTCGCATAAAATAATATAAAAATATTATATTATCTACTTGACAAGGTACCCCGGCGGGGTATATAGTGAATATACCCCGCCGGGGTACCTTGCATATGATGGGAGGGTAACATAATGCAGGAAAACGAAAAGAAGGAACCGTGTTGCTGCTGTGCACACAAAACAAAGCATCGCAGTGAAGAAGAGTATAAAAGCCTGGTCCACAGACTGAATCGGATCGAAGGGCAGATTCGGGGCATCCGTGGGATGGTGGAAAACGAAGTGTATTGTCCGGATATTTTGGTGCAGTCGGCGGCGGTAACGGCGGCGATGAACGCGTTCAACCGTGAGCTGCTGGCAAACCATATCCGCACCTGTGTGGCGGATGGTATCCGTGCCGGGAATGACGAAGTTGTGGATGAGCTGCTGAAAACGCTGCAGAAACTGATGAAATAAGCATTGCCTGCACAAAATAGCAGAAGCAGAACATGAAATAAATGCACGAGTGTTTGAGCCAGCAAAAATGCCATGCCAGTGCCCAGTATGATTGTTTTTCTGTTCACAAACCATCGGTAAAAGTTTGTGTAACATTACCAGAGCCATGAATAAATGTCAGTCATTCCCTGTGAGAGGGTGTGGATAGAAATGCCGCATCGGCCTTGGTTGCCCCCAACGTATCGCTCTCCGCAAGGAGAGTGTGGATAGAAATGGTAACCTCAATAATATGTCGAATTGCAGGCTAGCCGCTCACCAAAAGGGGAGTGAGGATAGGGCAACACCGCACAATTCCCGCCTTGCGGCTTAAGCACCGCTCCGGCAGCTG
>OLOU01001247.1_pt1 | contig 18372 bp, 9 predicted proteins | sample 1672101 | NCBI WGS metagenome assembly OLOU01 (sample SAMEA3136645, study PRJEB25190) | human gut metagenome | biome: human gut; feature: human-associated habitat; material: faeces | place: Austria | collected 2013
CCCTTCTTCTCTCTTCTCTCTCACCCGGCGGCCCCCTCCGCCGGGTTTCTTTTTTTTTTAATGCTGGGAATGCCATGGGCCGCATATTGAAAAAAGGATTATGGCAGAGTGTTGTCTGTTTGCAATAAGGCATTGCTGTTCTAGAAAATAACAAAGAAGGGGGGACTAATGATGTATACCGTCACATTTTCGGGCAACCTGACTCAAGCGGAATCGGCCTTGGTCAAGCGAGGCACCATACAGATCGCCGCGTTGCTGGCCGCAAAAATCACTGGCCGCGGACTCATCATCAACGACGGTGACACCGAATACTCATGGGATTTCATCCTGGTCGATGCCAGCAGCGATGAGCGGCACACCTTTGACGAGAGGCTATTGCGGATGCTGTCCGACTACATCCACGCCGGTTTCCCCGATGCCGTGATCCGCCACGCCAAGCACGAGGCTCCAAAGCTCGGCAAATAATATTGGTCGCGTGGTGAGTCCCATACTTCCGTCGGAATATCGCTATCGCGGTATGGTCGCATGCCTGTTGAGCATTGAAGCGCTCGATCTATGCGCAGTTGATGTTCCGGTGATGACGGCAACCGATTGACGCGATTACCGGGACAGATTTCGCTGTCCCGGTTCGTGATTTCGGCTTCTTTTTGGGAACCGGGACAGCCCCCTTGTAAACGCCCATTATCCGTAATCCCAAAACCCCGGAATTCCGCCGATGTACGATGGCGAATATTGCACGGTGGGGTGATAGGTGAATGAAATTTTGTCTTGGTTGCTCAAAAAGGGGCGAAATGGAGAACCGGGACAGCGAAATCTGGCCCGGTCCACACATAAATCGATTGACATCGCTACCGGGACATCGGACACGGACACCGAGTCGCGCAGCGTCGGCGCAACATGGATACTGTACGACTTTCGCGATAAACGTTATATTCTTCGTCGCCTCCGCCGGGCGAGCTCATCGAGTGGCGTTGCCGTCAAAGTGAAATCGAATACGGCACCTCGCAATGCCAACTGCCGCCCGACCCGGTAGGCGAGTTCGGCTTGGGATGGCTCATCGGCCATGTTCGCGGCAGTGGCGATGATGACGATCCAATGATGATGTCGCAGCAGTTCGCGCTTGTCGTTGTCCCGCCGCCACTGGTTTTTGTCGGTGCGATGATGATCGCCGTCATATTCGATGGCGACGCGAAATTCGGGCCAAGCGAGATCGAGCGTTATCGGCGCACCGTTGCTGAATGTCGCGCCGGGCACCGTGTAATTTGTCACGGCTGGCGGAAGCCCGTATTTCGTCGTCGCGATGCGGGTCTTTGATTCCATCGGAGAGTCCACGCGGGGCGTAATGAATGCAAGAGCGATCATGCACTTGGATTTTGCGTTGAATTTCGGGAGTTCGGTGACTTGCCGCACGAAGTCCTGATAAATGCCGTCAGCAGTGCGGCCGTTCGCCAGACCCGGCTTGCGGGCGATTGCCGTAAGGATTGCGTCGCCAAGTATGACCAGCGATTCGAGCGATATATGAGCGGCGAGTTGTGCCCAAGTGTGTATCAGATCCAGTGCGTACACATGTTTGTTGATACGCACATTGTGCGCATCGCTCAGCGGCTTCCAGATGTGTGGTGTCGTTGGCGGCACGATGGCACGTATTCGTGTGCGGTGTGAGTCGGAGACGGTATGGAGCTCGGCGGGGTCGATATCGCAATCCTTGGGAAGCGGCACGGATTGCAGTATCAGCGATGTGGTCATGCCGAAGAGCACCGGTTGCCCGAGCTGTTGCGCGGCGTCCGTGCATCGTTTAAGCATTTCCCGCTTACGTTGGGTGAGGGTTTCGCTCATTGCTGGCGACACAGGGCCTGTAATCACAGTTGGCGCGGAACTCGCCATACGTGGTGATGAACGTAGCTCAGGATTGATGGTGCGCGCAGACGCAACGCCCGGTGTGTGGGGCCGGGTCCAGCCGGACGGTTCGTCGTCGAATACGCCGGGCGGTGGAGTGGGCAATATGTCGTTCATGACGCCACCGTAGCGCAGCGGTCACATGCTCGCTATGAAAACCGGGGTATGTGGCTCTAGCTTGCGGGAGATGTGGATAACTCTGTGGATAACTAGTTCGGAACAATTAGCGAGGCCGGAACCTACCGGCAATTGGCCGATGATGACGGCACTTTTGCTCAGCTCAGCCGCGATAGTCTCGAATAGGTGCGGCCGGGCGTACTCGCATAACGTAATGCCCCTTCTCTCTGAACAGAGAGAAGGGGCATTCGAATATATGCTCCCGCCAGCGGAACGTCAGCGGCAGCGACGGGTGAGGGGCTGCCAGGGATCGAGCTCGACTGGTTCGGTGGTGAGCAGGGCGCGGGTGGCGTCGTCGAGGTATTCCTTGCGGATGATGAGCTCGGTAACGTAGCGGTCGAACCAGGCGTCGGACATGACGTAGTAGCCGTCCTTGCCGGCGTCCTTGCCCCAGCTGTTCTCCACCTTCCAGCGGTTCGGCTTGCCGTCCTCGCCGAGGTTCACGCCGGTGAAGGTCATGGCGTGGTTGCTCGGGCTGTCGCCGTATTCGAGGCCGTGGGCCTTGTCGCCGGTGAATTCGGTGCCGAACAGCTGGTCGACGCGCACCACGGACTGGTCGAAGAAACCGTCCTTGCGCAGGGCGAACTGCGTGCAGTCGCAGGCGAACCAGATCGGGTGGCCGGCGGTGAGCTGGTCAAGCGCGGCCTTCTTGAACACGTCCAGCGGCACGTTGACGAATTCCATATCGCCAGCCTCGGCCACGTTCGCGCTGAAGCGGATGTGGTAGCGCTGGTTGAACGGGCGGTTCTTGAGCGGGGCGTTGGCCAGCGTCACGAAATCGTTGACGTCCACCGGCACGTACTTCTTGTAGAACTCAAGCGGGGTGATGCCGATCTCGCGAATCTGCGGGCGCTCGTCCTTGCCGGTTTTCGGCTTGTCGGACTTGTCCTTATCGCACTTGCAGGCCTTGGCGTCGGATTTGCCCTCGCACTTGCAGGATTCGCCGCACTTGCAGGATTCGGCCTTGCCGTCTGCGTCGGCCTCGGCCTTGCACTTGCAAGCCTCGCCCTTCTTATCCTCATCATCATCCTTGGTGCGCGCGAAGAAGTCGAACTTCTCCGGCGGTTCGCCGAGCGCCACGGCGCAGATGCGGTACACGGTGCCCATGTACTCGTCCTTCAACGCACGCAGCTCGTCCTCAGACGCCCCCGCAACCGAACGGCGGCGCAGCTCGGCCGCGAACTCGCGCAGCTTGGAGTTGAGGTACTGCTTGAAATCGTCGGAATTACGGGAGTTCTCAGACTCCGGGTAGGCGCTCTTGGGCACTAGGCCGTACTTGTTCACCAGTGCAGCGAACATCTGCCACCAGCCACCATCGTCTGCAGGCGACTCATTGATGGCCTCGAACAGACGCGAATCGGTCGCCTCGTCGAGCGTGCGCAGCACGTTCTCCAGATAAGTGTTCGACTTCTCCATCGCGTCCCAGAAGAACAGGTAGGTCTCGGAGAACTCGAAATCCTCAAGATTCCAGCGATGCATGAGTTCGTAACGCAGCGTGTTCAGGGAGGCGAACATCCAGCAACGGCCGGAACGCTCCTGATTGGTGATCGAACCCTGCTTGAGTTCGATGGAGAAGTCGCGCGGCAGCGCACGTACGCCGCGATAGTCGGTGGCCGCCTTGAGCACGCCGGCCGAAACCGCCGCGTCCGCCGCGATCAGGTTGGCGCGGTCTTTGTTGAAGTCTTCGGTGTACGTACGCAGAAGTTCGGGTTTGATGGCCCGTGCGCTGGCGTTTGCTGTCATGATGATTGATCTTCCATTCATGTAGGCGACGTTTGTGGTCCGTCGGTAGTATAAGTCGCCGTGTATTCGTCGGGCGATTCACCGGGCGAAATCGTACGGGCGGATATGCGCCGGCGATTCCACCCCGCCAACGATTTGTCCACCTTGCTGCTCGCGCGGGCGCACGTATCATATGTACCGATACATATTGTTGACGAATGTCGCATAGTCCAAAGGAGTACGTCATGACTTCGCTGCATAGCAAGCCGCTGGCCCTGAAAAACGTCACCGTCACCGATTCGTTCTGGCGCACCGAGCAGGAACTCGTGCGCACGGCTGTGATTCCCTATCAGTGGAACGCCCTGAACGATAACGTCCCCGGCGCGGCCCCCAGCTACTGCATGCACAACTTCAAGGCCGCTGCCGCGCAAAACAAGCGTAAGGATACCCAGGGCAAGGCGTTCGTGCCGCCGAAGTACACGTTCCGCGGATTTGAGGCGCTCCCCGAAGACCCGGCCAATCCCGACCCAGACAAGTTCTACGGCTTCGTGTTCCAAGACACCGACTTCTCCAAGTGGGTGGAGGCAGTCGGCTATTCCCTCGCCCATTACCCGGACCCCGCACTGGAACAGACCGCCGACCAAGCCATCGACGTCGTGTGTGCCGCCCAACTCGACAACGGCTATCTGGACACCTGCTACATTCTGAACGACATGGATCGCGCGTTCACCAATCTGCGTGACCATCACGAACTGTACTGCCTCGGCCACCTCGTTGAAGGTGCGGTGGCCTACTACCAGGGCACCGGCAAAGACAAGTTGCTCAAGGCCGCCTGCCGTTTCGCCGATTACGTAGACGAGCGCTTCGGTCGCAAGCCGGGCCAGCTGCGTGGTTACCCCGGTCACGAGATTGCCGAGATGGCTTTGGTGAGGCTGTACGAGGTCACCGGCGAACAGCGGTACCTTGATCTGGCCGAATATTTCGTGACCGAGCGCGGCCGGCAGCCGTACATCTTCGATATTCAGGCAGACGAGAACGCAAAGCGCGACGCCGACGCCAACTACAAACCCAACACGGACCCCAGCCGGTACGCCTACCACCAGGCGAACAAGCCGGCCACCGAACAAGACGAAGCCGTAGGCCATGCCGTGCGCGCCGGCTACTTCTACTCCGGTCTGGCGGACGTGGCCCGACTGGCCGACGACCAGGACCTCGCCGATGCGGCCGAGCGGTTCTGGCGCAATATCGTCGATAAGAAACTGTACGTTACCGGCGGCATCGGCGGCACGGTGGACGGCGAGGCATTCTCCTACAACTACGACCTGCCCAACGACTCCGCCTACTCCGAGACCTGCGCCGCGATTTCGCTGGCGTTCTTCGCCCGTCGCATGCTCGAGCTCGCGCCAAAGGCCGAGTACGCGGACGTTATGGAGTCGGCGCTGTACAACACCACGCTGGCCGGCATGGCGCTGGACGGCAAGAGCTTCTTCTACGTGAACCCGCTGGAAGTCAATCCGTATGCCTGCCATAAAGACAGCCGCCTGCGCCACGTCAAGCCGGTGCGTCAGAAGTGGTTCGGCTGCGCATGCTGCCCGCCGAACATCGCCCGCATCGTTGAGTCGGTGCAGGAATATGCCTACACGGTTGCCGAGGATGGCGGTACGCTGTTCACGCACTTGTATATGGGCGGCGTGGCCAAAGCTGAGTTGAATGGTACGGCTGTGGAGCTGGATGTTACGGCGAACCTGCCGTGGCAGGGCGATGGCAAGGCTGTCGTGCGCTTGGGCGGTGACGCTGCTGGCACCTCGGCTCAGGCTCCTGCTCGCTTTACGCTGGCCTTCCGTCTGCCCGGTTGGGTGGGCGATGAGTCCGCTGCTGCCGCCGCGATTACGGCCACGGGCGAGTCTGAGTCTGGGGCCGATAGTTCCCGCGTGACCCGCGAAATTCGCGACGGCTACCTGTATCTGACCGGTGAGTGGCGCGACGGCGACACCGTGACGTTCGACTTCCCGATGCCGGTGCGTATGCTGGCCGCCAACCCGCTGGTGCGCGAGGACGCCGGCAAGGTGGCGTTCGTGCGCGGCCCGATCACCTTCTGCGCCGAGGAAAAAGACAACGGCGCCAACCTGCACCTGCTGCACGCGGATGTGGAGGCACTGCTGGCCGACCCGAGCGCGGCCAAGGTCGAGGAGTTCGACTTCCACGCCGGCGCCAAGGGCATCGACGACAAGGGCCAGGGCGAGGTGAAAGACGTGACCCGCCGCATGGTGAAGCTTGAGGTGCCGGCTTGGCGCGAGCCGTTGCCGGCTGCTGTGGCCGCCGCGGGTGAGGGCGCGGCCGAGGTTCCGGCGTTCGCGCCGCTCTACGCCGTGTACGCGCCGGTCAAGCGCGAGCCCGCCACCGCCACGCTCATCCCGTACTTCGCCTGGGCCAACCGCGGCGAAAACGAAATGACCGTCTGGCTGCGCGGCTGATATTTGCTCTCGGCTACTCTGGTAGCCATGGGCATCACGACATGTCGGCTCGAAGGGCCGGTGGACTTTTACTCGGTCGGGCAGTTTGTGTCCGGACCGGGCTGGCGCCATCTGCGGCGCACCATCGACACCTTCGAGCTGATGTTCGTGCGTCGGGGCGTCCTGCCGATGCGGGTGGGGGAGCAGACCCTGCATATCGAGGCCGGCCAAATCGCACTCTTGCCGCCGAATGTGGAGCATGCGGGCGCCGACATCATCACGTCTGACGTGGACTTCTACTGGATGCATTTCAAATTGCCGGATGCGCGCATGCTCCCCGATGACGCGGGTCTGCCGCAGGACGACCATTGCCTGCTGCTGCCCGATGAACGCACCCTGCCCGACCCCGACCGGCTGGCGGTGATGTGTGGGCAGCTCATCGACATCTATGCGCGATTCGGCCCGTATTCCAACGCTTACTGCGATTACTTCGCCACCGGCCTGCTGCTGGAGGTCAGCGCGCAGGAGCGGCTGAAGGCGGACTTTGCCGCCCATCGTACGCTTGCCGGCTACCGGGGCGACGGCAAGCCCATCACCAGTGCCGACCGCGTCCGGCAGCAACAGGAATGGGCCATGCATGTCGATTCGGCCGGTGCCGCTGGCGATTCGTCCGGCCTGGCGCCGATGCTGGCCATCCGCTCGTGGATTATGGCCAATGCCTTCGACGACATCACCGTGGCCAAAGTGGCCGCGCGCTTCCACTATTCACCCAGCTATCTGACCGCGATGTACCGGCGCGTGTTCGGCGTGGGTGTGGCCGAGCAGATCATCGAATATCGCATCGACCGTGCGCGCGAACTGCTGAGTTCTACCGCTTCCAGCGTGGCGGATATTGCGCGAGAAGTGGGCTACGCCGATCCCAAGTACTTCATGCGCGTCTTCAAGCGCCGCACTGGCCTGACCCCCGGCCAATACCGCGACGCTTTCCCCGCCCGCCTCTACAACACCGTGTGATTAGGGAAGGTCATGGTCCTAACCCTAGGAAAAGTGCGCATGGGCGCCACTACCACGTGGGAGCGCTGGGAACGGTTTGACGCATGCCGAAACCTCGCACGTCACGCCGCACGGCACTTGGGCAGTGGGCGCGGCAGTCGGGAATCGCCGCCCTATTTCGGCGTTTCAGCGTTACCTGTTTGCCGAACCGACAGTGGACTCGCGCGGAACCAGTGTGTATCCAATGGTGGCGCGCGTGGCCGGCATGCCAGCGGATTCGTCGGACCTGCCGTCGCCCTGGTCGCGCTGCTCCACGCGGCGGGTGATCATATCGAGCGCGAATTGGGCGAGCTGATTGAGGTCCACTTGGACGGTGCTCAGCGTCGGTGTGGTGTACGAGCCGGCCGTGGCGCCGTCGAAGCCGATGACTCTCACATCGTCGGGCACGCGGATGCCGTAGTCGGCAAGGCCTCGGATTACTCCGAATGCGGCATAGTCGTTAATGCAGAAGATGCCATCGATGGCCGGGGTGCTTCCCTCTGCTTGCGTGGCGTCCGAGGAACAGGACTCAGCAGTGTCATCAGCCGATTGTGCGCGAACCGCGAGCATCGCCTCGGCGATGGCATGACCGGCTTCGATGCCGCTGACGCTACCGTAACCAATGAAGTTCGTCGATTCGTCATACGGCAGCCCGGCATCGAGCAACGCGCCGCTGGCCCCGCGCAGGCGCAAACCGCTGGAACTTTCCACGTGCGCCAGTTCGGTTCGTGGCGAATACCCGTCGCCGACGATGGCGATGCGGTGGCATCCGCATTCGATGAGATGCTGCACTGCCGCCCGCGCACCGTCCTCGTTCGGGAAATTCACTGTATCGAACGTGGGCGTTTCCTCGCAGGCGTCAATCAGAACCAGCGGTCGGCCGTGGTTGATCGCGGAAAGCGGCACACCGGCATTCAGGCCCGAAGCGTGGATAATCTCGCCGTCGAACAACTGCCCGGAGAACGGGTTGTTGGCCAGCGCGTGTTTGGCGGCATCCGGAGAGTACCGGGTTTGCTCCACGAACGGCGTCAGCCCGCGCTCGGTGGTTTCGGTGACGAGCGATTCGACGAGTTTGGAGTAGAACGGCGAATCGAATTCGTTGACGATGATGTGGATGATGTTGCTGCGGCCGGACTTCAGCATGCTGGCCGTCAGATTGATGCGGTAATCAAGCTTTTCGGCCACCGCCAGCACCTTGGCGCGAGTGGAATCCTTAACACCCGGCTTGCCGTGCAGCGCATTCGAGGCGGTCATGGGGGAGACCCCGGCGGCCTTCGCTACGTCGCGCAATGTTGGTTTGCCGCTCGGCATAACGTCACCTCATGTTTCGCCTGTGATGGGCATTGGATCATGCCCGTAATGCTTCCAATGGTTGTAACGGTATTCACAACATCGTGTTTTGGCAAATGGTGGCTGTGTGCCGGAATCGCTGAAAATGCTGCGCTTAGGCGATGACGCGCCGAGCGTAACATGCGCTTGCTTGATATCGTTCCGGTGGAAGAATATGTAACGGTACATACGTCGGTGTGCCAAGAGGCCATGAAGTTCGTCGTACGTTGGGATGGGACTCTCCGGGGGAGTGGCGTCACTCTTCACCTATCCGTACGTGCGCGATGCCGATTGGTTTGCGGCTGGCGTACCGCCGTATGGCAACTTATACGAATATCAACGAAAGCAGGATACGATGACGGATCTTCCGCAGAGCCTTCCTCAGGCATGGCGTCCGCCGATGGGCTGGAACAGCTGGGATTCGTACGGCACGACCCTCACCGAAGACGAGCTGCTGGCCAACGCGCGGTTCATGGCTGAACACCTGAAAAACGCCGGCTGGGATACGCTGGTCATCGACATCGACTGGTACGACCCGACCGCCCGCGCACATGGTTACAACGACAACGCGCCGCTGATTCTCGACGAATACGGCCGTCAGCTGCCTGACCCGGTGCGTTTCCCGAGTGCTGCCGGCGGCAAGGGATTCGGCCCGCTCGCCGCCGCCGTCCACGAACTGGGCTTGAAGCTTGGCGTGCACATGATGCGCGGCATCCCGCGTATCGCCGTGGACAAGAACCTGCCCGTATACGGCACCAACTACACCGCCAAGGACGTGGCCGACCTCGACCACGTGTGCAAGTGGAATCCGGACAACTATGGCCTGAACCAATCCCACCCGGGCGCGCAGGCCTGGTATGACGCGCAGCTCGATCTGTTCGCCTCCTGGGGCCTCGACTTCCTCAAGGTCGACGACATGCAGACCCCGTTCCACTCCGACGAAATCGCCGCCTATCATCGCGCCATCGCCAAAGCCGAAGCCAAATACGGCCGTTCGATTGACCTGTCTCTCTCGCCCGGCGGCTGGGTGGCGACGAGCTACGTCGACTTCCTGCGCGAGAACGCCCAAATGTGGCGTATTTCCGACGATCTGTGGGACCGTTGGGAAGACATCTACCAGCAGTTCGCCCGCCTGGCCCGCTGGGCGCCGTTCCAGACCACCGGCCACTGGGCCGACGCCGACATGGTGCCGTTCGGGCACATAGGCCTGCGCGCCGAACGCGGCGACGACCGCCAATCCCGCCTTACGCTGGACGAGCAGAAGACACTGCTGGCCCTATGGTGCATGGGGCGTAGCCCGCTTATGGTCGGCGGCGATCTGCCCACCAGCAACAGCGACGCCATCGCGCTGCTGCAGAATCCCGCGTTGCGTGAGGTGCTTGCCGGCTCCACCAATAACCGCGAGACCGTGCGCGAACGGATTTTTGGCAAATGGTGGGATGAGAGCACCTACCGTGGCGAGTTCATCGTCTGGTCCGCCGACGCAGCCGATTGGGCTGATGGCACACGTTCCGCGCATCACGGCGGCCATTACGCCGCGCTGTTCTGGACCGGCAGCGACACATACGAGATCGGCCGCAACATCCAGCTCCAATCCATCGTGGGGCTTGACGCCCGCAATGACGATTGGACACTCGCCGATCTGTATGCCGACGCGCCGGGCGAGCCCGCCGACGTGCGTCTTGAAGGCGTGGGCGCCGACCGCGTCATCACCGGCACGATTCCGCCGCACGGCGTACTCTGGGTGGCCTTGGACCGACGCTGATACCGAACCTGCCTCCGCCAACCAACCTCCTGAACCGACCGCCCGAATCGTATGGAGAAACCTGCCATGAATGCGAACATCGCAAACGAACAATCCCCGGTAGCTGTTCCGCCCGCAAGTTGGTTCCTACGTGCGTTCGCTGGCGTTCTGACCTGTAGTCTGTCTGTCTCTGTCTGTTCGTTGCTTCGCCTTGCTTGCGTTTTGTACGTTTTATCTGTTTCGTGAGTTTCGTGCGTTCTGCGGATTTCACGCGTTTCGCGTAGTGCCGTACGCTGATCACCATTCAGCGTGCGGCACTTTTGCATATCTCACGTGTTGCGGGAGATGCCGATTCCGTCGCACAATACGTAAAACGTGAATGAACCACTCACTATGCTGGGTTGTTTGAGCGTGATATGACATGCGCCACTTTCCCGGGAATGCGTTGCGAATTGGACCTGTTCGGAGGTGTGCAGCGACGCATTCCGGGGAATGTTGCGCTTAGAGAGCCGCGTATCGTTGCTAATGCGGGGAACACGCAGAGTTGCGGGCCGTTGCGATTAGACGCAGGTCGCCTAGACTAGTACGCGTTTGCGAAAGTCGAACGTGCTTCGACCGATGAAGGAGAGCTTCGGTCATGCGGCCAATGACAGGCGCAGTGCGAAGCACGGCTGATCGTGAATCGCGGCGGCAGCGATTGCCGCGTGCGGCGCAGGAGCATGCCGCACCATACCACAAGCAAACAATCCCCAAGAAACGGTGATCTCCTCACATGTACGTCGATCCGGGAATCAATACCAGCGCAAGCAATCTCAAATGGGTGCTGCCATACTGCAAACCAGACCTGCCCCGCGTGGTAGGCGCGCTTCTACTGTTCATCGCAAATAACACGATGGCCCTGACCATTCCGATTCTGTCCGGTATCATCGTGGACCGCGTCATCGTCGGCGGACATGCCGACGAACTGCCACGTCTGTGTGGACTGATGATCCTCATGACCATCATCCGCGTGGGCGCGCGATACGGCTACCAGATGTGGATGGAGCGTTTCGGCCAGAACTCGGTCTACCGCCTCGTCTCCGACGAATACGAGAAGCTGCACGAGCTCGACTTCACGTATTTCAACCACACACGCACCGGCGACATCATGAGCCGCCTGACCTCCGACACCGACGCGATCCGCCACTGCCTGAGTTGGGTGAGCTATCAGATTGCCGACTGCGTGGTCATGTTCGTGGGCGCCCTGTGCGTGATGTTCGCCATCGATTGGCGACTCGCGCTCGTCCTGGCCTGCGTCACGCCGTTCATTTTTGTGCTCACGCGCGGCCTGTCCACGCACGCCCACCCGCTGTTCTTCGCCATCCGCAACTCGCTGGCCTCCCTCAACTCCATGGTCGAAGAGAACATCGAGGGCAACCGTGTGGTCAAGGCATTCGTGCGCGAACCGTACGAGACCGAAAAGTTCGACGAGCACAACGACGATTACATGCAGTGCAACATGGCCTTGGCCTACAACTCGCGCAAGTACATGCCGTGGCTGGACGGCCTCGGCTTCTCGCTGCAGCTCATCACCCTCGGCCTCGGCGGCTTTCTGGTCATCAAGGGCTACATGACCCTCGGCAATCTGGTGAGTTTCAACTCCTTCCTGTGGATGATCGACGGCCCGGTGCGCCAGTCCGGCTGGCTGATCAACGACTGGCAGCGATTCAACGCCAGCTGCATCAAAATCCGCAAGCTGCTCACCGAACAGCCGCGCATCGTGGAGAAGCCCGACGCGGTCGAAGCCGTCAAGCAGGCGGTCACGATCGTCGAGCAAGTCAAGCACGATGATGAGGCTACCGGGGCTACCGGAGCGCCCGTGGCTTCCGGAACATCCGGTGCCCAGCAGTCCACCGAACGCAAGTCCTGCCCGCTGCACATCAAGGGCGACATCCGCTTCGAGCACGTCAGCTTCGCCTTCCCGGACGACCCGGAGACCCCGATCCTCAAGGACCTCGACTTCACCGTGCCCGCCGGCTCCAAGCTCGGCATCCTCGGCGAAACCGGCGCGGGCAAGTCCACGCTCGTCAGCCTCATCTCCCGCTTCTACGACCCGACCGTTGGCCATGTGCTCATCGACGGCATCGACGCACGCGACTGGCCGCTGGCCACCTTGCGCTCGCAGGTGTGCATCGTGGCGCAGGATACCTTCCTGTTCTCCGACACCATCGGCGGCAACATCGGTTTTGGTGCCAGCGGTGATAGCGACGACCGATATATCCAGAAAATGGCCCAGATCGCCGGCGCGGACAATTTCATCAGGTCGATGCCACAGGGTTATGACACCGTCGTGGGCGAACGCGGCGTGGGCCTGTCCGGCGGGCAGAAGCAGCGCCTGTCGCTGGCCCGCGCGCTCGCGGACAATCCGTCGATCCTGATTATGGACGATACGACCTCGGCCGTCGATATGGAGACCGAGGCGGAGATCCAGAAGCACCTCAAGGAGATGGACGGCGGCAAGACCATCGTCGCCATCGCCCACCGCATCTCGTCGGTCAAGGATTCCGACCTGATTCTGGTGCTCGAGCACGGACGTATCGTCGAACGCGGCACCCACGCCGAACTCGTGGCCGCACACGGCCGCTACTGGGACATCTACCACAAGCAGCTCGGACTCCAGTCCGGCGTCGCACAAGGTTTTTAGAAGAGGACTTATGGCACAACGCAATACATACCGCGAGGATGAGGAACTCGAGGAGCAGATCAACTTCCGGGACATCCTGCGCGTCGGCAAATATCTCAAACCGTATATGGCACAGGTGGCGCGCATTCTCGTCGTCGTCATCTCGATGAGCTGCATCGTCGTCGCCGTGCCGTACCTGACCAAGATCATGATCGACGAGGCGATCCCGAACAAGGACCTCGGCAAGCTCGGCATCCTCGCCGTGATCCTCGCCGCGCTGATCGTGCTGTACGAGTTCGGGCTGCGCTACCGCACGGTGGCGATCACGCGCGTCGGCCAGCTCATGCTCAAGGACATGCGCCGCGATATCTTCACGCATATCCAGACGCTGCCCTTCAGCTACTTCGATTCGCGCCCGCACGGCAAGATCCTGATCCGCGTGGTCAACTATGTGAACACGCTTTCGGACACGCTGAGCTCCGGTCTGATCAACGTGATCTCCGACGTGTTCACCTTCGTGATCACGCTGATCGTGATGTTCGTGATCGACTGGCAGCTGGCCCTGTGGAGCCTGATCCTGTTCCCGGTGCTCATCATCTGGGTGCGCGTGCTGCAGATCTTCCAGCGGCGCGCCTTCCAGAAGCTCTCCAACAAGCAGAGCAACCTGAACGCCTACATCCACGAGTCGATCGCCGGCGTGAAGACCACGCAGACCTTCGCACAGGAGCAGGCCCAGTTCAGGACCTTCCAGGAACAGCAGGGCGAGGTGCGTTCCGCGTGGATGCACGCCGTGCACATCCAGTTCCTCATGTGGCCGGGCGTGCAGACCATCTCCGTGATGACCATCTCGTTCATCTACTTCGTCGGCGTGATGGGCTTCGGGGGCGTGAACGTGACCACCGGCGTGCTCATCGCGTTCGTCGGCTACGCGAACAACTTCTGGAATCCGGTGATCAACATCGGCAACTTCTACAACCAGCTCATCACCTGCTCGGCGTACCTCGAGCGCATCTTCGAGACGCTCGACGTCACGCCGGAGATCCGCAACAAGCCCGACGCGGCGGACCTGCCGCAGATTCGCGGGCGCGTCGACTTCAACGACGTGGTGTTCCGCTACGAGAAGGACGGCCGTAACATCCTCAACCTCGTGGACTTCCACGTCGAACCGGGGCGCACGATCGCGCTGGTCGGCCCGACGGGCGCCGGCAAGACGACGATCATCAACCTGCTGTCGCGCTTCTACGACGTGTCCGAGGGCTCGGTGACGATCGACGGCCACGACGTGCGCGACGTGACGCTCGCATCGCTGCGCCGGCAGATGGGCGTGATGCTACAGGACACCTTCATCTTCTCCGGCAACGTGCGCGAGAACATCCGCTACGGCAAGCTCGACGCCACCGACGAGGAAATCGAGGCGGCGGCGAAGGCCGTGCACGCGCACGAGTTCATCATGGAACTGCCCGACGGGTACGACACGGTGGTGGAGGAGCGCGGATCGACTCTGTCGGCCGGCCAGCGCCAGCTCATCGCCTTCGCGCGCGTGCTGCTCGCCGACCCGCGTATCCTAATCCTGGACGAGGCGACGAGCAACATCGACACGCGCACCGAGGAGGCGATGCAGGCCGGCCTGCAGCATCTGCTCAAGGGGCGCACGAGCTTCATCATCGCGCACCGCCTGTCGACGATCGAGAACGCGGATGAGATCTTCTACATCGATCACGGCCAGATCGTCGAGCACGGCTCGCACGCGCAGCTGCTCGCCGCCAAGGGCTCGTACTACCGCCTCTACGAGTCCCAGTACGCGATGATTCGCGTGGCCAGTGGAGCGCCGGAAGAGTGACGAGATGTTGCTTTAGGTATGTTTCGTGATGACATTATCGGTAACGATAAACACTGTGAAATATGTAACGGTACGTGTGAAAAACATGCAGTCGTGATTGGAATACGTTCTGGAAAATGTTGAAATAGAGCGACGCGCTGAAGTCGGCACGGGGTTGCTGAGTGTGGCAGATAGTTTAGAATATGTACCGTTACATATTTGATGTGCAGAAGATGCTCGCATCTTCTGCACGCGGGTGAAATCTGGGGAGTGGTTTGGCGATGGCAGACAAACTGGTAGCCACATTGGACAAAGCTGGTGTACGCAAGATCAGCACGGACCTGTGGGGCGTGTTCTTCGAAGACATCAGCTATTCGGGCGATGGCGGGCTCAACAGCGAACTCGTGCAAAACGGCGCGTTCGAATACAACCGTGCGGATAAGCCCGAGTGGAGCAACTACACCGCTTGGCGCAAGATCGTGCCCGCCGGCTCGTTCGCCGCATTCGGTGTGGGGGAGACCGCGCCGGTGGCCGAAGAGAACCCGCATTACGCGATTGCCGAAATCGGCAAGGTGGGCGGCGAGCAGACTGCTGACTCGGCTGTGTCTCGGGCCGATTCGGCCCTATCCCAGACGGATTCGGCTTGTACCCCCGCAGCTCCCGCTCTGGAAAACCTCGGTTTCGACGGCATGGTGTTCCGCGCCGGCGAGACCTACGATTTTTCCATCTGGACCCGTGCCCACGGCAAAGCGCTGCCCGTGCAAGTCGCACTGATTGGCGATGATGGCAAGCCGCTCGCTGCCACTGTCGTGACCGCACCCGCCTCCAATGCTTGCGGCGAATGGACCCAGCTTCGCGCCGAACTGACTATTACTAGCGCACAGGCCGACCCGCAACCCAACGCCGAAATCATCGCCACCCAAGGCGCTCTCCGCCTGACATTCCCCGAACCCGGCACCATCGACCTTGACTTCGTCAGCCTCGAACCGCGAACCACCTATAAGGACCTCAAGCATTTCCGCCCGGATCTGGTCGAGGCGCTGGCCGACCTGCACCCGCGCTTCATGCGCTTCCCGGGCGGCTGCATCACCCACGGACTGGGCCTGAACAACATGTATCACTGGGACCGCACCATCGGCCCGGTGGAGCATCGCCCGCACAACTTCAACGTATGGGGCTACCACCAGTCGTTCCGTATCGGTTTCTACGAGTACTTTCGCCTGTGCGAGACCATCGGAGCCAAGCCGCTGCCCGTGCTGCCGGCCGGCATGAGCTGCCAGAACACCAGCCAGGGCCCGGTGCCTGTGGCTCAGGAAGACATGCCCGCTTACATCGACGAAGTGCTGGGCCTCATCGACTTCTGCAACGCCGATTCGGCCACCAACAAGTGGGCCGCCAAGCGCGCCGCAATGGGCCATATCGAGCCGTTCAATCTGGAGTATCTCGGCATCGGCAACGAGGACCTGATCGACGACGTGTTCAAGAACCGCTTCCAGCAGATTTTCGACGCCGTCAAAGCCGCGCACCCCGAAATCACCGTGGTCGGCACGGTCGGGCCTGCGCCGAGCGGACAGGACTACGAGCAAGGTTGGGCGTATGCGCGCGAGGCCGGCATTCCGATCGTGGACGAGCATTCCTACCAGTCCTCCAGCTGGTGGTTTCACAACCTCGACCACTACGATCACACCGACCGCAAGGGCCCGAAGGTCTACCTCGGCGAATACGGCTCCTGGGACACCCAGCTCATCAACGGCTTGTCCGAAGCGGCGTTCATGGGCCGCATGGAATTGAACGGCGACGTGGTGCACATGGCGTCCTACGCGCCGCTGTTCGCCAAGAACGGCCACACCAGCTGGAATCCGGACCTCATCTACTTCGACAATGAGAACGTCTACCGCCCGTACAGCTACTGGGTGCAGCAGATGTACGCCGCCACCACCGCGGACACCGCTTGGCCGGTCTCGCTTGACGGACCCACCACGTTGCGTCGTGACTTGCCGAATACCGTAAGCCTGAAGATCGATGGCGGCGCCCACGCCGATTTCGCCGACTTCTCTCTCGAGACGGCCGATGGCACGCATATCGATCTGCCGGACGTGAGCTACCAAGGCAATGGGCCGGTGTCTCTTCCGGTACCTGAGGGTCTGGCGGCCGATTCATACACCATTCGCGCGAAAGTCACCTATTACGAAGGCATGTGGGGCGTGCGAATCGCGTCCGGCGACGTAAACGGCAAGAACTATAACGGTACTTCGCTTGGCCGTGGATTCAGCGTGCAAGTAGTGCGCGAAGGCACCGGTTATGCACTCGCCGGCACGGAAACTTCAATGGACGCGGTACGCCCCGGAACTACGTGGGATGTACGCATTGAGATTGGCAATCGCGGCGAGCAGATGCGACTGTACATCGACGGCGCGCTGGTCGCCGACGGCCATGAGACACCGGACGAGCCGCGCCGGACCGTCACCGTATCCCGCGATTCGACGGCTGGCGTGACTTACTTGCGTGTTGTTAACGCGCTGCCTGAATCCGTAGACGTGGACTTGGCTCAGGTGCTTGCTGCGCTGAATGTGCCTGATTCAGCCAAGGCTGTAGTTGAGGCAACCGTGCTTACCGGCAACGATCCGTATGCAGGGATTCGGGGAGAGGAATCACCGACTTGCCCCACCTCGCACGAAGTCAACCTTGCTGACGGTACATACACCGCTCCTGCTTGGTCGTTCACCACGCTTGCCGTACGAGGCTAACCCAATCATTCCGCTCGGTGATGCGCGCAATACGTGTGACGGCTATGCCCCGGAATCCGCAGTAAGGACGGTCGCGGCGATCGCGCCGGTTGCCGGGGCGGTCCGTCAGAGGGAAGGGAACAGAGAAAGGGGTTTCAGCCCTCGATGCGGGCGCCCCAGATTGCTTGATTGCCGCCGATCGCGGAGAACGTCAGCGTCGCCCGGCCATCGGTCTCCCTCGGTAGTACGGCGAACACGCCGGTGTACGTCATGCCGTCGATCGTGATCGCCATGTCGCTGTCGCAGCAGTGCACGCCGGCCGGCGTCGCGCCGAGCATCCGCCACGATCCTCGCGACACGGGGCCGTCGGTCGACCGCGGCAGGTTCGCGTCCGGCGTATCGAAGAAGTCGACCACGCCGCCGCTGGTCACGCGGCCGTCCGGCTGCAGCGTGATCGTCTCGGGCAGATTCACGCCATGCCACGTGCCGTCCGCGTTGCGCGTGCCGTTGAAATACGCGTGCGGATCGTGACGTACGAATTCGTAGTCGCCGGACACCAGCGATGGGTGTGCGAGATCCGATTCGTGTACGGGGCGGACGCAGTGGCATGATCGGGCGGCCAAGTTCGGCGCACTGCTGGGTGCAACGATGTAATCGCCGAAGCCGTCATCGTCGGACGTGTGCCGGACAGCTACGTTGTCGTGCCGCAGGAAAGCATTCTCGATGCGGCAGAATTTTGAGGAAAGCACAGGGGGCTGTCGCCTTGGCGGTTTTTCCGTTAAAGCGACAGCCCCCTGTTACAGGTATTAGGA
>OLOU01001254.1_pt1 | contig 18251 bp, 16 predicted proteins | sample 1672101 | NCBI WGS metagenome assembly OLOU01 (sample SAMEA3136645, study PRJEB25190) | human gut metagenome | biome: human gut; feature: human-associated habitat; material: faeces | place: Austria | collected 2013
TCAAGTTCTTAACACTGTCCCGTCCAAATGTGGATGAGAATATTCGTCCGTCCCCATCAAATTTGAATGCTTTAAGAGCAGCCCAGATACTTACAACTCCTCCAGATATGCCACCTACAGCCCACATAGCCACTTTAGCAATACGATCTTTCTTAGCCTCATTAAGTTGCTGTGTCTTAAGCTCATTACCCTCTTCCCTGGCAAGAGCTTTCTCGTCAGCATCATAATCTGCTTTTTCAAGTTCTGTACGCCTATCGATGTACTTGTGGAGTAGGTTCGATAACTTTTCATACTCTTCAGTACCTGGCTCCATTTCATTCAATTTTGCTGAGATTCGTCCAATCTCATCTTCCAATACACTTCTTGTGTTCATTGAATTGACCTCCTTTATTTTATAGTCATTAAAGTACTTGTTAATTCTGCGAATCTCTGACCAGAATAATTCGTTTCTTATTAAGTAAATCCTGGTTAGGCACGATAGCAACATTTACAGAATATAAACCAGTGTCGCCATCTTCATCTGATACAGGTTTAATCTTGAAACTTCCGTATGCATCTTTGCTATTACATCTGATTTTATCCAGTACAACAGATATAACCACGCCAATCACAGCCCCGAGCAGGAATGCTAACATAACAGTCATTTCCATTTTGAACTCTCCTTTCTATTCAATTTTCATCAATGCGAATATAAGACCTCTTGCGGTCACCTTCGTACTGAAAATAAAAAAGAGAAAGCTTCTTTTATTCTTTCTCCCATTAAAGGGCATGTTTTTAATGCGAATTTATAATTTATTAATATTCTGTTCATTTACTCACAGTCATATATCGTAGTATAATATAAACGAAAAATTAAGGAGGTATTTCAATTATGAAAAAAGAAGAATATGAAATCTTTATTGATGAAATGTCAAACTTAGGGGATGAATGGACTATTGAAGAGCTTGAGGGTACATCTTATTCTAAAATGTCCTTAGAAAGAGCCATAAGAGAAAGACGAGCATCCCTTGGTAAAATGGATGGCATAATGGGAATGGTCGGTCTCTAATCTAGTTTAGAGGATATGTCGGAATGATATCTGGCATACCCTCTTTTTCTTATTGTCTTTCAATATCTAACAGCCAAAAAAATCGTCTGTAAAGTTCATAGTAAACATCCTTGCAACACGGTATATCAAACCTAGCTTTAAGAATATCGTATGAATACCCTTCAGTAACTCCCTGTAAAATATAGAAAGATAGTTCCAAATCAGTTAATCTTGCAACTCTTTCAATCATATCAATCCTATTAGAATAATAAGCCCTAGCCATTCCATAATCAGCTGTGCGGTCACTAACTCCTGATGATTTAACTCCAAGTCCAACTTGATAAGAATCGTATCCGTCTAATATAGAATAAGCTTTCTTCCAATCATCGTATTGTAAACAAAAATGCTTAAGTTCATAGTATCTATGCTTGTCTATGTAATATTTGTTTTTCTCTGATAATACTGGTCGTATCTTTGTTGCCATAATATCATCTCCTTGATTATTATTGCCGGCAAGTCTATTCTAGGTTAAACTCGAGAGCCAGTAAAAACAACTTCAGTGGAATTCATTAAGCCATCTATGCATAGTTGCTTCGCATGGGTAATCTTCATATTCTAATGTATCACTTGTAATACTACCATCTAGCACTCCGTTTATTATCTCCGCAGAATATTGTTTATATGGATATAAATCATCTGGTAAGACCCTATGTATGTGTTTACATACTGGGCATTTGAATCGTTCTATTTTAACGATATTTGAATTTCTATTTTGCGTCCGTACACTTCTCGACACAAAGTCATAGTGTTTTAGGACAGCTCCGCATTCAAGACATGTATGAGTTCTCATAAATACTCCTTTTTGTTGAAGTATAATATAAGATACCTATTGTGTTATGTGGTAAATAATGGTAATTATTTTACTCCAAAATTATCTACATAAAATAAAGAGCATCAGCTGTATGCCAATGCTCCTAAAATTATTTTTCTATTCTATTCATTTCATCTATCAATTCGGATAACTCTCTATGCGTATATACATGTTCCGTAATATCTTTTTCTTTATGACCAGATATAAGTTTTAATATGTACTCATCCATATGCGCCCTTTTCGCTTTTGTTATAAAGGTATGTCTTGTGTAATGGGGTGTATACTCAATAGAGAATTTTAATTGTTCCATAACCTTATTAAACCTAGTTAAGTATTGATCGTAGCTCAAACCAATACCTTTCTTTTTATTAATATCATTAAATAAGAACTTGCTTCCTACAGACATTGCATCGTCATAGTATTTCTTTACAATATTCATTACTAAAGGATGTATCGGAACTATACGGTTCTTTCCTGAATCTGTTTTTATTCCACCTTGTATATATCCTTCAGCTATATGTACATTTTCCATTTTGATTTTAACCAATTCACTGGGTCTCCAGCCGCTATAACAAGCATAGATAATCATATCTGCAAATGGTACAAATTCAATACTTCGCCATAATGTATCCATTTCATTCTCTGTAAATGGACTTTTATCTTTATGATTCTGCTCTTTCTCTATAGCCACTTTCTTATCAAGTGAAAAATCTTTTGCAAAATTCCTATCAACAATTCTAGCCTCAACCGCGTATGAAAACATATGATTAAATAGATATTTCATACTTTCCTTCGTCGATGGTGATGCTGTTTTTAATTCACCTTTGTATTTACCTCTTGTTTCTATGATTGAACCATTATTTATGCAGTGCTTCATATCAATTATAGTGATATCGCGCATCTTCTTCTCATACAATGACGAGCAATATTTATATGCTGCTTTTGCTCTGTATCGATGAGACTCATGGTCTACAATCCAATCATCAAACCAAATAGAATACAACTCTGAAAATGTAATGTTTTTATTATCAATATCAAACGGGGTCTTCAAATATTCTGATAATGCGCTTGCAGCCTCCCCTTTTGTTTTATAATTAGAACCAAGAGTTTTTACAATCTGTTTGCTTCTGCCAGTCTCAGGATTTAGTTCCCAACCTATAGTTACTTTTGCTCTATAGCGTTTTCTACGGCTATCATAACTGATACTTCCTTCACCGTTACTGCGTCTTCCTGCCATGTTTCTCTCCTTGTTAATGCGTCTTGTTATATGCGTCTTTTGCGTCTTGTTTGCGTCTTGTCTCACCGCTTATCACACAAAACCACACCAAATTTGACGATAAGTTGAGATGATGTAAACAACAGAAGAGAAATGTAAATCGTGCCAAAAGTCCAGTATTTATGCTTCTTCCATATACTTATTCCTTAACTGTCCACAGGCACCATCAATATCTCTGCCCATTTCCCTTCTAATTGTAACATTTATTCCGTTCTTTTCAAGTTTATTTTTAAATGCGTACACTTCATCCTTACCAGTCTGCTTATAATCACGCTCCTTGATAGGATTAACAGGTATAAGATTAATATGGCAGTTCATGCCCTTAACAAGTTCAATCAGCTGCTTTGCACATTCCTTTGAATCATTGACACCTTTAACAAGACTGTATTCAAATGAGATTCTTCTGCCTGTACATTCTATGTAATACCTGCATACATCCATTATCTCCTCAATTGAATACTTATTAGCTATAGGCATCATTGTTTTTCTTAGTTCATCATTAGGCGCATGAAGTGAAATAGCAAGTGTAATCTGTAACTTAAGGTCAGCAAGTTCCTTTAACTTAGGTACTATTCCACATGATGATACAGTAATATTTCGCTGGCTTATATTAAGCCCCCTCTCATCATTGAGAAGTTCTATAAACTTAATAAGATTATCATAGTTATCCATTGGCTCTCCAGAACCCATAACTACAACATTGCTTACTCGCTCCCCTGTAATCTTCTGTATTCTGTATATCTGGTCAAGCATTTCAGATGGTCTTAAATCCCTGACTTTGCCGTTAAGTGTAGATGCACAGAAACGGCATCCCATACGGCATCCAACCTGTGAAGATATACATACTGAATTACCATGATGATATTTCATGAGTACACTTTCAACATAATTACCATCCGATAATCTGAACAGATATTTTTCTGTTCCGTCAAGCTTTGAATGCTGTACCCTGACAGGCTCTAAGCATACATATTCTGATGTTTCCTTTAACTTCTGTCTTAATGCATTAGAAAGGTTGGTACATTCATCAAAGCTGTCTGCCAGCTTTTCATGCATCCACTGATATAGCTGCGAAGCCCTGAACTTCTTTTCACCAAGTCCAGCCATATATGTTACAAGTTCGTCATAATTAAGTGACTTAATATCTGTCATGTCTATTCTCTCCTAAGTTTTGCAACAAAGAACCCATCTGTTCCGCCATTCTTTCCCGGCAGAATCTGTCTGTATTCTATCTTCTTAAAGCCATATTCTTTACATAACCAGTCAGCATTGGCTTCATTCTCTTCTGAATTAATTGTACATGTACTGTACATCATTATACCACCCTGCTTAACATATGCCTGTACAACAGAAAGTATGCTCTGCTGAAGCTCTTTTAATGAAACAAGCTTGTCCTCTGTTATATTATATCTGATATCAGGCTTTCTTCCCATAACACCGAGTCCTGAGCATGGAAGGTCTGCTATAACAACATCTGCCTTCTCTCTCATAGATTCATCCATTACGAGTGCATCTTTTACCTGAACTTCTATATTATTAAGTCCTAGCCTTGATATATTTTCTTCAATAAGTCCTGCCTTATAATCTGATACATCCCTTGAATATACTTTACCATCAGTGCCAACACTTATTGCAGCATTAACACTCTTGCCTCCTGGTGCTGCGCACACATCAATTACTGTGTCCCCAGCCTTAAATCCAGTCATATATCCTGCTGTCATGGAGCTTATATCCTGTATCTGGTACAGACCATCCCTGAAACTCTTAAGTCCGGCTATATAATCATAGTCCTTAATCTCTAAAGCATATGGTATACCTTCAACATCCGCCACAGATACATTTTCCTGTGAAAGAATCCTCTTTATCTCTTCAACCGGCGCCTTTGCTGTATTACATCTTACATAAGTCTTTTTTTCCTGCTTAAAGCCTGCAAGAATTTTCTCAGTCTTATCAATACCTAACTGACTATGCCACATTTTAACTATCCATAATGGCATTGAGTATTTTACAGAAAGGTACTGTTCAATATCCTTATTCCTGTCAGGATATGTAATATTGTCTTTATTTCTTGCAATGTTTCTTAAGACTCCGTTCACAAAGCCCTTAAGTCCTGTGAATCCACGTTTTGTAGCCAGCTTTACAGCCTCATTGCACACTGCTGAATCCGGAATATTATCCATATATATTATCTGGTATACAGACATTTCACATATATTTCTTATAAGTGGTTTCATCTTTCTTACAGGAGTCTTTGAAAACTGGTCTATTATATAGTCAAGTTCAATTCTGTTCTCAATCGTTCCTAGTGATAATCTGCTTATAAATGCTCTCTTATTCTTATCAAGATACTGGTACTTTGTCAGTGCATTATTAATGAGAAGGTGTGAAAATTCACCCTTCTCATTGATTTCCATAAGTATATCCAGTACAACTGCCCTTAAATTCACCGAATCAGTCACGGCGTCTTCCTCCAAATAAATAAATCAGTCTTAAAAGCTGTAAAATTGCTGTGGCTGCTGCCGCAACATATGTCATGGCTGCTGCTGAAAGCACTTTTCTTGCCTGTCTGTTCTCATCTCCATATAGGAATCCTTCTGATTCAAGAAGCTGTAATGCTCTTGCCGAAGCATTAAACTCAACCGGTAATGTTACAAGCTGGAAAAGTACTGCCAGACTGAACATAAGAATACCAATATCTATAAGTATATTAGTTGAGCCAAATATAAGTCCAAGCACAATAAGTATCCATGATACCTGCGAACCGACACTGGCTAACGGAAAAAGTGCTGTTCTGAAGCTTAAAGGACCATATCCGTAAGCATGCTGTATTGCATGTCCTGTTTCATGGGCTGCAACTCCGATAGCAGCAACAGATGTTGAATTATAAACAGAATCTGACAGGTTAAGTGTCTTATTTATTGGATTATAATTATCTGTCAGGCTTCCTGATACTCTCTGAATAGATACATCGTATATTCCCTGGCTTCTTAAAAGCTGCTCTGCGACCATTGCGCCTGTCATTCCTTTTGAAGATGACACCCTGGAATACTTGTTAAATGTGCTTTTTACCTTTACCTGTGCTATCAGTGCAATAACGCATGATATTATTATCAGAATGTACATTGGATCATAGTAATATCCATATCCATAATAACCATATAAAGCTACCATAATACCTCTTTTCTGAACCATTTAAGATTCTGCTTATTCTCCTAACATTACACCTGCTTCTAACTGGTTGCCTCTTAAGAACGAACCGCTGTCCATTCTCTTCTTACCTTCTAACTGAACCTCATTAACAACTAAATACCCCTGTCCACAGGCTATTGTAAATGTGTTCTTTCCTACCGTAACAACCTGTCCCGGCTTAACTTCTTCTGTCTGTACTTCACTGATATTATCTGCAACATCTGCATCCCATATCTTTAACATTTTACCGTCTATATAAGTAAATGCACTAGGCCATGGATTAAGTCCTCTTATAAGTCTTTCAAGTTCAGCTGCACTCTTATTGAAATCCATCTTACCAAATGACTTATGAAGCATTTTTACATAAGTGCTTTCTGAATCATCCTGCTTAACAGGAGTAATAGTTCCAGCTTCAAGTCCTTCAAGTGTCTTAACCAAAAGATGCGCACCGACATCACTTAATCTGTCAAAAAGACTTCCGCCCGTCTCTTTAGCATCAAGCTTCACCTTCTCAACCATCAGGATATCTCCTGTATCAAGGCCTTCATCCATCTTCATGGTTGTAACACCTGAATACTCACAGCCATCAATAACTGCCCACTGGATTGGCGATGCACCTCTGTACTTAGGAAGAAGTGATGCATGAACATTGATACAGCCGTATCTTGGCATGTTAATAATACTTGCCGGCAGTAACTGTCCAAATGCAACGACAACAATTACATCTGCATTATATGTTCTTAATTCTTCTACAAATGCTTCATCTCTTGCTCTCTCCGGCTGTAACACTGTGATTCCATGCGCCACAGCTTCCTCCTTAACTGGAGAGAAAACAAGTGATTTGCTTCTTCCCCTTGGCTTATCAGGCTGTGTAACAACTGCTGCCACATCATGTCCTGCTTCGATTATTGCTTTAAGTGTCCCTACAGCAAAATCGGGTGTACCCATAAATACTACTCGCATTCTGTTCCCCTTTTCATTAATTATTCTTCTTCAATGTCATCTGTAGATAGAAGTTCTCCTTCTACTTTATCAACATACATTATACCATCAAGATGGTCAATCTCATGAAGAAGGCATCTTGCAAGAAGCTCCTCTCCTTCTACTATAATCTCTTCCATATTCTCATTAAGAGCCTTAACCTTGGCATAATTAGGTCTTGTAACCTCACCTGTCTTTCCAGGTACACTTAGGCATCCTTCAAGCCCTGTCTGACTTCCTCTTGTCTCTAATACAACAGGATTGATAAGAACAATAGGATCATCTCCACAGTCAATAACAACAAGTCTCTTTCTGATTCCAACCTGAGGTGCTGCAAGACCTACACCGTTAGCTTCATACATTGTATCAAACATATCATCAATAAGCTCTTCAATTCTTGGTGTCATCTCTGTAATCTCTTTTGCCTTGGCTCTTAGTATATCATCTCCAAGTGTTCTAATATTTCTTATTGCCATATATTCCTCCTCGCAATCATCCATTAATATCGTATTGTACATTAATATTCTTAAAAGCCTGATTTCCAACAATATTAACATCAAGCTTTTCATGTATACTGTTAAGAACTTTCCTGTCTTTATGTTTTACATAGATTATCTTACTATACACATCTTTAATCTTATATATAGGTGCATCTGCCGGACCTATACACATAAGTCCTTTATACTTACAGTTGTTATCCACAAATGCTTTAACCCACGCTGCACTCTTTGTCAATAACATCTCATCTGGTGAAGATAACATAATCTTCATAAGATTATCCGCCGGCGGATATCCACACAGCTTTCTGTAAGCAATTTCCTGCTCATAGAAAGCATTATAATCCTGATTAGCCGCACTAACAATACTAAAATGCTCCGGCGTATAAGTCTGTATAACTACATTGCCGCTTTTTTCTGCTCTTCCTGCCCTTCCAGCCGCCTGTGTAAGAAGCTGGAAAGTTCTCTCAGAAGCCCTGTAATCACTGGAATAAAGTGACATATCTGCCGCAAGCACTCCCATAAGCGTTACATTTGGAAAATCATGTCCTTTAACAATCATCTGAGTTCCAATAAGAATATCCGCATTACCATTGGCGAATTCCGACAGAATCTTTTCATGTCCATCCTTGCCTCTTGTAGTGTCCATATCCATTCTTAGCACTCTTGCCTGTGGAAATGTTTTCTTAACCTGTGCTTCAACACCTTCTGTTCCTGCCCTGAAGCCCGAAACATATCTTGAACCGCATGAAGGACATACAGTTATCTTAGGTGTTGTATATCCGCAGTAATGACACATCAGCCTTCCATCAGCATGCTCCGTAAGTGAAACATCACAGTGCGGGCATTTCATAACCTTTCCGCATGAACGGCATGATATAAAGCCAGCCACGCCTCTCTTATTAAGGAAAAGCATTATCTGCTCATGCTTTGCAAGTCTGTCACTCATCAGTTCTCTTAATCTGTTGCTGAATATCGTCCTGTTTCCAAGCCTTAATTCTTCTCTCAGATCAACAATATCAACTGCTGGAAGTCCTCCGCTTCCCGCCCTGCTGTCAAGTGTAATAAGCTGTATATGTCCATTCATTGCCGCATAGTAGCTTTCCATTGAAGGAGTCGCAGAACCAAGTATCACTGAAGCGCCTGCTTCCTTTGCAATATGGCATGCAACCTCTCTTGCATGATATCTTGGAACAGTCTCTGACTTATAAGCTCCTTCATGCTCTTCATCTATTACTATAAGGCCTATATTTGAAAATGGTGTGAACAACGCCGAACGCGGTCCAATCATTACACTTATATCACCTCTCTGTGCCCGCAGAAACTGGTCATACCGCTCTCCCTTTGACATACGGGAATTCATAATAGATACCTTATCCCCGAATCTGTGGTAAAACCTCTGCACAGTCTGAAATGTAAGTGCAATCTCCGGTATAAGCACAATTGCCTGTCTTCCATGATTAAGGACATGCTCAATTGTCTCAAGATACACCTCAGTCTTTCCGCTCCCTGTAACACCATGAAGCAGATATGTCTTATAATCACCATTATCATAGTCAGCTATTATTGTATCCACAGCGTTTTTCTGCTGTTCATTAAGTTCGATACGCTTTCTTTCTCCGGTAACATTTCTTACAGGATTCCTATACATATCTTCTGACCTGACTTCGGCAATCCCCATATCTTCAAACGCCTTGACCGTCTGTGCCGTGATATTAAGCTTGGATTTAATAATACTTTCATCTATTACAGGTTCCTTAATCAGTGCCTCTAACAATCTGTATCTTGCTTTTGCATTTTTCTTTGCAAATGTATCAAGATACTTCTGCGCCTGTGCCGCGTCAATAATAAGATTAACCGAGTGTTTTTCCTTCTGTTTAACCTTATCCTTTACAGGAATAACCGTCTTAATTGCCTGATTCATGGTACAACCATAATTGTGCTTCAGCCACGCCGCAAGCTTTAACATTCTGCTTACTGCAGTGACCTTTCCCTCAGTAATTCCTGTAATATATTTTATCTTTTCAACAGGATATGCAGCCTTGTCTCCCAAACCTACAACATACCCTGTTATCTGCCTGTTTCCTGCTCCAAAAGGAATATCAACTGACATTCCCAGTTCAATTACATCCACCAATTCATCCGGAACTGCATACTGGAATGTCTTATCAAGCTGTTCATGTGAAATGTCTATTATTACATCTGCGTACATTAATTACCCTTCAATTCTTCAAGCACTTCTTTGATAAGCACCCTCTCATCCATAGGATACTTCACACCCTTAATCTCCTGATAATCCTCATGACCTTTACCCGCAAGAACAATAATATCACCCGGTTCGCCATGTTCTATCGCATACTTAATAGCTTCTTTTCTGTCTGTAATATCAACATGCTTTCCGGTAGTCTTAGCAATTCCAGTCTTGATATCTTCTATAATTGCCTCCGGCTCTTCAAATCTTGGATTATCTGATGTGATAATAGTAAGGTCAGCAAGTTTTCCTGAAACCTCGCCCATCTCATATCTTCTTTCCTTGGAGCGGTTACCACCACATCCAAACAGGCATACAAGTCTGTGAGGGTGATATTCCTTAAGAGTTGTAAGTATACTCTCTAAAGCCATTGCATTATGAGCATAATCTATCATTAATGTAAAATCATCCGAAACCTTTACAAGCTCAATTCTTCCCTTAACCCTAACATGCTTAAGAGTTTCCTTAAGTGCCTCTTCGTCAACATCGAAATGCCTTGTAATTGCTATTGCACATAATGAATTGTATACAGAAAACTTACCCGGAAGATTAAGTTCAACCTTCATATTAACAAGTCCTGTACAGTCATATGTAAGACCAATTTTACCCGGTTCATGTAAAAGTTCAATATTTTCAGCCTTAATATCAGCATTATCTCCGATACCATAGCTTTCAACCTTACATATAGCTCCCCTAAGGATATCCTGGGTATGCTTATCATCAGCATTAACGATACCAACCTTGCACTGCTTGAATAACTTTGCCTTACAGTTAAGGTAATCCTCAAATGACTCATGCTCATTAGGTCCGATATGGTCGGGCTCAAGATTAGTAAACACTCCTATATCGAACATAATACCTGCTGTTCTGTCAAGCTTAAGTCCCTGCGAAGACACCTCCATAACAACTGCCTTACAGCCAGCGTCTACCATCTTTGCAAATGACTGGTGAATCTCTATTGATTCAGGTGTTGTATTATGTGCCGGAATCGCTTCATCCCCGATAATAGTCTCAATTGTTCCAATAAGTCCAGTCTTAATGCCGCATGCCTCAAGCACATTTTTAACCATATAAGTGGTTGTTGTCTTTCCCTTAGTTCCTGTTATTCCTATTGTAAACAGCTTCTTATCAGGATTGCCATATATTGCTGCCGACATAAGTGCAAGCGCAAGCCTTGTGTTATCCGTGCTAACAACTGCTGCCTTGCAATCCTTAGCTTCGTACTCGCCATCAAGAACAACAATTACAGATGCCTTATCCTTAATCTGGTCAATATATTTATGTCCATCACTCACAGCACCCTTAATGCATACAAATGCATATCCATCCTGCATTTTTCTTGAATCAGATGTAATTCCTGTCACTTGCGACTCAGTACTGCCGCATACAACACTGTACCTGAAATCTGCAGTTTCATTTTCTGAACATATTTTTAATATCTCTGAAAGCTTCATACATTAGTCTCCTTATTTTATAGTATATATTACTTACATTACTGCTGCTTTAGAAGTGTTTCAAACTCTTCCATTGTCATCTCAACCTTTCTTGGTTTAGTTCCAAGCTCCGGTCCTACTACCTTTGCACCAGCAAGCTGGTCCATAATTCGTCCTGCCCTGTTAAAGCCAATCTTAAAATGTCTCTGCAGACTTCCTATTGAGCCTTTTTCATTCTCAATAACGAATCTTCCTGCATCAGCAAAAAGTGAATCTCTCTCATCATCGCCTTTACTGCTGCCAGGCATGCTCTCCTGACTTACAGTAGCCTGTGCAATACTCTCATCATAAGATACTTCCTCTGCATTCTCCTTAAGGAAAGATACAACATTTTCAACCTCTTCATCAGATACGAATGCGCCCTGAACACGCAGCGGCTTTGGAAGATTAGATGGGAAGTAGAGCATATCTCCCTTTCCAAGCAGCTTCTCAGCACCATTCATATCAATGATAACTCTTGAATCAATTCCCGAAGATACTGCAAATGCTATCTTAGACGGAATATTTGCCTTGATAAGTCCTGTTACTACATTAACAGAAGGTCTCTGCGTTGCTATAACCATATGTATTCCAGCCGCTCTAGCAAGCTGAGCCAGACGGCATATTGCATCTTCGACCTCACCCGGTGCAACCATCATAAGGTCAGCAAGCTCATCTATGATAATGACAATCTGTGGAAGCTTCTCCATTGGAGGGTCTATGCCCTCCTTATTCTTCTTGACAACAACATCATTATATCCCTTTATATTACGAACCTGCATTGCCGCGAACTTCTTATATCTGTCTGTCATCTCATTAACAGCCCAGTTAAGCGCCCCCGCAGCCTTCTTAGGATCCGTTACAACCGGTAATAACAGATGTGGTATTCCATTATATACACTTAGCTCAACAACCTTAGGGTCAACCATTATAAGTCTTACATCTTCTGGCTTTGCCTTATAAAGAATACTCATAATAATTGTGTTGATACATACTGATTTGCCTGAACCTGTTGCTCCGGCAATAAGCATATGCGGCATCTTCGCAATATCCGCAATAATAGTCTTTCCTGCAATATCCTTACCAACTCCGAACGATATTGCTGACTGGCTTTCCTTGAATTCCTTAGACTCAACCAGTTCCCTGAAATATACACTTCCAGCTTCCTTATTAGGAACTTCAATACCTATAGCTGCCTTGCCCGGAATTGGTGCTTCAATTCTTATGTCCGCCGCTGCAAGATTGAGCTTTATATCATCCGCAAGGGAAACTATTTTGCTTACCTTAACGCCCTGTTCAGGCTGCAATTCATATCTTGTAACTGCAGGTCCCCGGCTTACATCCGTTATTGTAACGTTAACACCAAATGTAGCAAGTGTCTGCTGTAATTTGCCTGCTGTTGCCCTGAGTTCGTCCTTGCCGTCATTCCCTTTGGAAGTTCCGCTGCTTCTCTTTAAAAGGCTTACAGGAGGAAGTTTGTATTTGTTGTTTTTAGCTGTATGTGATGGTTTTACCGGTAATGCCTGTGCCTGCTCCGTCACATTACCGTGAACAGGCTCCGGTTTAACGTTTTTTTCCTTATCAGGCTTTAGAAGCTGTTCTTTCTCAAGTTCGTTCTTTACCAGCTCCATATCAATGTAATCTTCTTCTGCCCTCTGCGGTTCTTCATTAACTATTGCTGTATTGGCAGAGGCAGTTTCCACTGTCCCGGAAGGAGGAAGTATCTCTTTAACATCCTCATAAGCCGGTTCAAAAGGAATACTCTGTTCATCCTGGAAATGTCTCATTGCATAATCTGTTGCATCAACAACATTGGCATACTCATTTTCATCAAAAGGCTTTATATCCGCTGCCTTTTCATATGAATATACATCTTCTCCTGTAGTCTCTGCATCCGCCTTTTCCATGCACGTATCCGTTGTTATTCCTTCAACTTTCACGGAAGAACGTTTTTTCTTAGGAGGCATCTTCTCACTTGCCCTAAGTTCTTCCATTCGTTCTTTTTCTTTACGCTTAACTGCAACGTCCGCTTTGTACGCTTCCATATCACGTTTTGCGGCGTTGTATACTTTTTTGCTATTCTTTTTAACACCGCCGATAAACGAATGTTCCGTTATGATAACCGCTGCTATAATTATTAGTACAACCGTAAAAATATATGCACCTGCATTACCAAACAGTTTACTAAAAAGCAGACAAAACATGCCGCCAAAAAAACCACCGCCGTTCTTATGCATGCTGGAATTTATGTAAAAATCACCGACATTCCATTCTCCGCTGTGGCTTCCGGAAATCAGCTGTATCAGAGTACATAAAAAAATCAGTTCAAACAATACTGCAATAAGTTTGACTCTGGCAATTGAACTATTCTTATTGGACATTGCAAAAATTACCGCAGCAAACAGAAGAATCGGGAAAATATATGCAAGTATTCCGAATAGCCCGAAGAAAAATGCGCTTATACCTTTACCTACAATTCCTCCTACGCCGAAATTGGCAAGAAAAAATATAACGCAGAGTGCCATCAATATTAATAAAACCGCTTCTGTAATAAGTTTATTATTATATTTTTTTGCAGCGGGCTTTTTTCTGCCTGCCGGCTTCTTTTTCGTCTGTCCGTTTTTACTGCCTGTAGCCATAAAAAAGTTCAGCCTCCTGTTATTTTATAAATGAAAGGATTATTCCTGCCACACCGGCAATGATGCAGTAGATTGAGAATCCCTTGTAACTCTTATTTTTTATAAGTCTTAGCATAAATTTAATAGCAAAATATCCGCTTACTGCCGCTGTAATTGTTCCAAGAACATATCCCGGTAAATCAGCAGAACCGAATACAACATTCCTGTTGCCGGCAAGTTCCACTATAACAGCTCCAAGTACAGCCGGTATGGACATAAGGAATGAGTATTTAATCGCCAACTGTTTATTAAAGCCAAGCATCATTCCTGTTGCTATTGTTGCACCGGATCTTGAAATTCCCGGCAGTGTTGCAACACCCTGTGCGACACCGATAAAATAAGCATCCGAATATTTTGCCTTGTTAATTTTCATGGTATTATCGCTCTTCTTGTCTGCAAGCATAAGAATTCCGGATGTAATCATAAGACATATTCCCACAAACCACAGGGTATTTGTTGCAAGCTCGGTAAAATTCCTGCCGAGAAGTCCTATAAGTCCTGTGGGAATAGTTGAAATTATAATCATTAACACAAGTTTTTTATAATTGGAATTAACCACCTTAAAATATGTATACTTCGTATCCCCACGCCGTCTTTTTATAAAAACTATAAAATTAGCAAAGATAATAAGAAGCATCTGAAAAAACTCCTGAATCATATGCCATATATCCTCATGGAATACAATTATGATTGCAATCAGTGTTCCAAGATGAAGCAATACATTAAAATATATTTCCGAATCAAGATTTGTACCAAGAATCTTACCAAAAATAGCCAGATGTCCGGAACTGCTCACGGGTAAAAATTCCGTAAGCCCCTGAACCAATCCCAATAAAATTGACTTCAGTATATTCAAAGTTCATTCCTCCTATAAAGACATTCTCCTAATTATACCATTTCACCTTTATTTTGACAAATGAATTTCAATTTATTCCACGCTTTGTCAATACTGCCGTTTTCATCAATAAGTCCGGCTTCCACTGCTTCTTCCCCAACAAGAATAGTGCCTAAATCACTGGACATCATCGAAGTATCCATCATCATTTTTTCTATACTTTCTTCGCTGCATCTGCTGTGCTCCGATATGAAACGCACTATTCTGTCCTGTATGGATCTGAACTGCCTATAGGTCTGTCTGGTTCCTAATATTGTTCCCGTCATTCTTACAGGATGGATAACAACGGTTGCACTTTTCACTATAAATGAGTAATTCGCAGCCACCGCTATGGGTACTCCTATGGAATGGCTTTCCCCTATTACAAGGGACACCGTAGGCTTACTAAGCCCAGCTATCATTTCCGCAATGGCAAGCCCCGCTGAAACATCCCCTCCCATAGTGTTAATAACAAATAAAACACCATCAACATCATCATTATTTTCTATGGACACAAGCCTTGGAATTATTTCATCATATTTTGTGTTTTTATCAGAACCGCCTCCGTCATGTCCTTCAATTTCTCCCAGAATATACACTGTTTCAAACATAAATGCCACCTCCGGCAATATTATTACCGAAGATGGCATATTTATTCACATTATACCGTTGCAGCTTTTAAAGCCTGTTCTATATCTGCAATGATATCCTCAACATTTTCTGTACCAACGGAGAATCTGATCAAGTCAGGATTAACGCCTGCTGCCTTAAGCTGTTCATCCGTAAGCTGTCTGTGTGTATGGCTTGCAGGATGTAAAACAGAAGTTCTGCTGTCCGCAACATGCGTAACGATTGCCGCAAGTTTAAGATTATCCATAAATTTTATGGCAACGTCCCTTCCGCCCTTAAGTCCGAAGGTTACAACACCACAGCTTCCGTTTGGCAGGTATTTTAACTGACGGTCATGATATTTGTCCCCTTCAAGGTCAGGGTAATTAACCCATTCCACTTTTTCATTATTTTTAAGATATTTTGCAACCGCAAGCGCATTGGCACAATGACGTGGCATACGAAGGTGAAGGGTTTCAAGTCCGAGGTTAAGTAAAAAACAGTTATTTGGAGAAGGTATAGATCCTAAATCCCTCATAAGCTGTGTTGTACATTTTGTTATGTAAGCCATTTTTCCAAACTTCTCGGCATAAATAATTCCATGATATGACTCATCTTTTGTTGTAAGTCCCGGGAATTTATCTTTATGTGCCATCCAGTCAAAGTTACCGCTGTCAACGATGCATCCGCCTACCTGTGTTGCGTGTCCATCCATATATTTTGTTGTGGAATGTACAACTATATCTGCACCAAATTCAAATGGTCTGCAGTTAATAGGTGTCGCAAAAGTATTGTCTACAACAAGAGGAATCCCATTTTTATGTGCAACCCTTGCAAAAAGCTCAATATCAAGAACTTCAAGTGTAGGATTAGAAATTGTCTCACCAAAGATAAGTTTTGTATTAGGTCTTATAGCTGCCTGTAACTCTGCCTCATCGGCCTCAGGTGATACAAAAGTACAATCAATTCCAAGTTTCTTCATTGTTGTTCCAAGAAGGTTATATGTTCCTCCGTAAATTGCGGAAGAAGCTACAATATGTCCACCTGCTTCACATATATTAAACATGGCATAAAAGTTAGCTGCCTGTCCTGAAGAAGTAAGCATCGCGCCTACACCGCCCTCAAGATCACATATCTTAGCGGCAACCGCATCATTGGTAGGATTCTGAAGCCTTGTGTAGAAATATCCCGAATCTTCAAGGTCAAACAACCTGCCCATCTGGTCACTTGTGTCATACTTAAATGTTGTGCTCTGATAAATAGGTAAAACTCTTGGTTCCCCTTTCTTTGGTGTGTATCCGCTCTGTATACACTTTGTTTCAATTTTGTAATTGCTCATCGTCAATACCTTCCTTTTTATCTATTTTTGTTATTTCTACTTTTCTGATTACATTACCTGTAACTTCCAGTATTTTAAAGCTGAATCCATATGCTTCAATAACCTCTGTCTCATTTTCAGATGCGATTCTGCCAAGTTTTGATATTAAAAATCCATTAAGTGTCTCAAAACCATCGCTTTCAATTTTAATTCCCAACAGACTGTTAATATCTTCTATCGCTGTGAGACCATCCACCACGTAAGTATCGTCTCCTGCATATTCAACCACTTCTTCCTCATCGTCATATTCATCAAGGATATTGCCTACTATTTCTTCTATAATATCCTCCATTGATACAATTCCCGCTGTCTGTCCATACTCATCCACGACAATACCCATATGGATTTTTTTCTCCTGCATATCCTTAAGCATATCGTCTATGTCCATTGTTTCCGGAACCATATAAGGTTTTCTTAAAAGACCTTTTATATCCTTAAGCAGTTTCTTACGGTTAGGAATATTTCTGTAAAAAATAAGTGCGTCCCTTATATGTATTGTTCCTACAATATTATCAATATCACCTTCATAAACGGGGAACCTTGAATATTTACCTTCTATATGGTTCTGGATAAAATTGTCAAGTGTAATGGTACTTTCCACCGCTTCTATATTGCTTCTGTGTGTCATTATATCACCGGCATGTTTATCTCCAAGTTCAAAAATATTGGTAATCATTTCAGCCTCTCCGGCCTCCAAAACGCCCTGCTCCTGACCTTCATTAACCATTGTAATGATTTCTTCCTCTGTAACATTTTCCTCAGCATCAGGATTTTTAATGCCAAAGATTCTTAAGATTCCTTTTGCAATCATTGTTGTAACAAAAACAACCGGTGAAAGCACAAGCATAAGAAAACGCACGTACTTTACAAGTCTGATTGCTGTCCTTACAGGTTTGCGTCTTCCACACTTTTCGGGAATTATAACTCCAAATATTATAAAAACAAGTATCATGGCAGCTGCAAGTACAATATATATCCACGTTTTGTCTCCGTTGACAGACTGAATAACTCTCCTTGCCAGGGAACCCAATATGTAACTTCCGGCAATGATGTTGGTAATATACACAATTATGTTCACTGTGTCATTAAATCGTGACGGAGATTCAAGAATCTTAGAAATCATCTCCCTGTATTTTGCCTTGCCTTCC
>OLOU01001268.1_pt1 | contig 18122 bp, 14 predicted proteins | sample 1672101 | NCBI WGS metagenome assembly OLOU01 (sample SAMEA3136645, study PRJEB25190) | human gut metagenome | biome: human gut; feature: human-associated habitat; material: faeces | place: Austria | collected 2013
CGCTGATCAGGCTCATCGTCAATTGCTTCTTCACCTCTTTATTATACCTCTTTCCTAACCTTTTTGCTGTTCTTTCTTTGTGCGGGATTGCCCTAAAAAAGCATACAAAGCATTTCAATTCACGCCCCTCCGCGAGGGGCGACAATATGCGGCAAGTTGGATAGAGCAGCTTGGGGGCTTTTCAATTCACGCCCCTCCGCGAGGGGCGACCACATACTTTCCAACGTGTCACATCATGTCCTGCATTTCAATTCACGCCCCTCCGTGAGGGGCGACCCGCAAGTTCTGGGCGGCGGTTGTGTCCTTTGTATTTCAATTCACGCCCCTCCGCGAGGGGCGACGACGATTCGCTGCTCTACCTGCCGGGGGACAAATTTCAATTCACGCCCCTCCGCGAGGGGCGACTCCAGCCGGAACTGCTCCATCCACGCCGGGTCGTATTTCAATTCACGCCCCTCCGCGAGGGGCGACGGGGTGACAATCACCTGTGAACGCCGCTATCCGATTATTTCAATTCACGCCCCTCCGCGAGGGGCGACCATTAGATATTGTGAATTATTATGCGGACTTACTTGCATTTCAATTCACGCCCCTCCGCGAGGGGCGACTGATACCCGTGTTGGTATTCCAACATGTAACACCATTTCAATTCACGCCCCTCCGCGAGGGGCGACGTGATTAGTCGCATCTCAACTTTTGGCAAGATTATTTCAATTCACGCCCCTCCGCGAGGGGCGACAGTTATCAAGGTGCAAATCGCGAACCGTCTGCTGATTTCAATTCACGCCCCTCCGCGAGGGGCGACGGAGATTGCAACATGAACATCCTCACCCGAAAGATTTCAATTCACGCCCCTCCGCGAGGGGCGACATTGACGCAGCAAAAGAAATCGAAAGTAGAACGAATTTCAATTCACGCCCCTCCGCGAGGGGCGACGGGAAAAACACTGCGCATAGGTGCGCGGACTGTCCGATTTCAATTCACGCCCCTCCGCGAGGGGCGACAGCGCATCAAGGAGCTGGATGAACTCATCTACCATTTCAATTCACGCCCCTCCGCGAGGGGCGACCTTTCCTCCTTTCTCTCGTCCGTCCCTCATCAACTATTTCAATTCACGCCCCTCCGCGAGGGGCGACCAGGGACACACCGTAACCTCGAAGATTGGGAAGTATTTCAATTCACGCCCCTCCGCGAGGGGCGACGTGCAGAATGATGCTATGTACGACTACGTTATCCGTATTTCAATTCACGCCCCTCCGCGAGGGGCGACGGCATTAGGAGCAGGAGCAGGGGCACTTATCGGAATATTTCAATTCACGCCCCTCCGCGAGGGGCGACGCGCGCTTTGAAATTGTAGCGGTGCGACCCGGCGAATTTCAATTCACGCCCCTCCGCGAGGGGCGACCGGACTGTCGCCAGAAAAGAATTGATGTTGGGATATTTCAATTCACGCCCCTCCGCGAGGGGCGACCGAATGCGCGGAAATCGTCGGTTTCGTCCAGCGCGTATTTCAATTCACGCCCCTCCGCGAGGGGCGACCATCACAATCGACTATGTTTCCGGCATCATCCCCATTTCAATTCACGCCCCTCCGCGAGGGGCGACCCGGCGGGGTGCTGCACAACCATCAGCGTCAAGATTTCAATTCACGCCCCTCCGCGAGGGGCGACGTTTTCTATCAACCAACGAGCGTTATTATTGCAATTTCAATTCACGCCCCTCCGCGAGGGGCGACTTGCCGCCGCGACGGGATACATCGGACATGGGATTTCAATTCACGCCCCTCCGCGAGGGGCGACTTCTCTGTTTCGGGGTTGAGCTGCGCCTGTTCCGATTATTTCAATTCACGCCCCTCCGCGAGGGGCGACGGGAAATCGCGAGACTTTCCGACGAAGAAGCCGATTTCAATTCACGCCCCTCCGCGAGGGGCGACGGTAATCCTGCGTCAAAGTTACCTTCGCTGCTTTATTTCAATTCACGCCCCTCCGCGAGGGGCGACGCTGGAAGACCTCGACCCGTCCATCATCATTTCAATTCACGCCCCTCCGCGAGGGGCGACGGGACGTGGGTTAAGTTAGGAGGTGGCACGAATGGTTATTTCAATTCACGCCCCTCCGCGAGGGGCGACTGCAATCATCGTCGAACCATGCCAGCGTAGGATATTTCAATTCACGCCCCTCCGCGAGGGGCGACTTGCTGTTGGCGAAGTAGCTGCCTGCCAGCGTGCCAATTTCAATTCACGCCCCTCCGCGAGGGGCGACAGGTTTCGTTCTCCGCGCCGCCCGGCGGCTGGCTATTTCAATTCACGCCCCTCCGCGAGGGGCGACCCAGCAGGTCGCGCATGTGCAGCACAACGCCCAATTTCAATTCACGCCCCTCCGCGAGGGGCGACCGACCGGGCGTGAATCTCCGTTCCGGCGTTCACATTTCAATTCACGCCCCTCCGCGAGGGGCGACCAGCGCCGCCGGAGGCAGTGGAAGCCACTCCGGCAATTTCAATTCACGCCCCTCCGCGAGGGGCGACAGGCTTTCAAATCAAACAGGGAGGGAAACAACATATTTCAATTCACGCCCCTCCGCGAGGGGCGACGGCGGCGGCACGATTTACGCGGCCGAAGGGATCTAATTTCAATTCACGCCCCTCCGCGAGGGGCGACCTGAACCCGTCGCCGCCACGCGCGGCGGTACCCCATTTCAATTCACGCCCCTCCGCGAGGGGCGACTCGGCAGGATACAATCGGCCGCTGGCATGTGAAAATTTCAATTCACGCCCCTCCGCGAGGGGCGACCGGCGGCTTGCGCGTCCGCCTCCACCGCTGGAGACGATTTCAATTCACGCCCCTCCGCGAGGGGCGACTGTGCCGTAGACGGGGACTGGTACGACGCATGGATTTCAATTCACGCCCCTCCGCGAGGGGCGACGATGCAATTATGCGATACATGGACGGAGAGTGAATTTCAATTCACGCCCCTCCGCGAGGGGCGACTTTATTTGCAAAAAATCTCGAAAAAAATGTGATTATTTCAATTCACGCCCCTCCGCGAGGGGCGACGCTCGGCATCCCGACAGTGCCGTGCATCCGCCTCATTTCAATTCACGCCCCTCCGCGAGGGGCGACATCGTTGAATATGCGAAGAAATAACACTGATGGCTATTTCAATTCACGCCCCTCCGCGAGGGGCGACGTCGGGAAGGTATTATCGGGTGTACAGTCCATCATTTCAATTCACGCCCCTCCGCGAGGGGCGACTTCAACTCCTCGTTCGTTTCTTCGATTTGCCTATTATTTCAATTCACGCCCCTCCGCGAGGGGCGACACTCGGCATCCCGACAGTTCCGTGCATCCGCCTTATTTCAATTCACGCCCCTCCGCGAGGGGCGACTGTGGCGCGAAGTTTGAGAAAATCCAGTTCCGCAGCATTTCAATTCACGCCCCTCCGCGAGGGGCGACGGAAAGCTGCCGATGAAAATCATCCTTGACCAAATTTCAATTCACGCCCCTCCGCGAGGGGCGACGTCAGACCGTCGCAGACGATGGTCACGGTGATGTTATTTCAATTCACGCCCCTCCGCGAGGGGCGACGGTGTCCTGCTGCCCGATCCACATCCGCGCCAATATTTCAATTCACGCCCCTCCGCGAGGGGCGACGCTCCGCGCTAATCGGCACGTCGTTCGGCTGGATGATTTCAATTCACGCCCCTCCGCGAGGGGCGACACGTTCTTTATATCGCGCCCTTGCTTTATCGGCTTATTTCAATTCACGCCCCTCCGCGAGGGGCGACAAACACCTCAAAAATTTTTTTTGCGTATTATCTTATTTCAATTCACGCCCCTCCGCGAGGGGCGACATGTCTCCTGCGGATGCTTCAACGGCACGATTGATATTTCAATTCACGCCCCTCCGCGAGGGGCGACCAAACGTATATCGGTTACGCTTGGTACGAAGGCATTTCAATTCACGCCCCTCCGCGAGGGGCGACTTCACGGCAAAAAGCTATTACTGGCAGTTTTATATTTCAATTCACGCCCCTCCGCGAGGGGCGACGCTGCTGGAAGGGCGCGAGTGCTTCGGCGGATTCATTTCAATTCACGCCCCTCCGCGAGGGGCGACGGCATCACATTGGCTTGCAAGCCCCATGCGCTTGTATTTCAATTCACGCCCCTCCGCGAGGGGCGACGCACAAGGTTTCTGTGCTGTGCGCATCAATTTTATTTCAATTCACGCCCCTCCGCGAGGGGCGACTTCGCAAGATTGACTATATTATACACACGCTTAAAATTTCAATTCACGCCCCTCCGCGAGGGGCGACGGCATCCAGCGTGTCAGACATCAATCGCAAGCTGATTTCAATTCACGCCCCTCCGCGAGGGGCGACTTCGCATGGATTTTTTGTTACAATTCCATCACCTATTTCAATTCACGCCCCTCCGCGAGGGGCGACGCGGTCAACCGTGGGCGCGGCGAACATGAAACATTTCAATTCACGCCCCTCCGCGAGGGGCGACATTCCGCGCACGGAACGCCCCGACTTGGAGCTTATTTCAATTCACGCCCCTCCGCGAGGGGCGACGTCTACAAGTGGTTTGAAACGCAGGTGAAACATATTTCAATTCACGCCCCTCCGCGAGGGGCGACTCCATGTTGCGCATGGAATTAACGATTGTGAGCATTTCAATTCACGCCCCTCCGCGAGGGGCGACGCTCTGCCCGGCGTAGGGAATCAGGCACGTCACATTTCAATTCACGCCCCTCCGCGAGGGGCGACGAGAGCAGGTTTTGCCATGCCGCCTTCGCCGCGTTATTTCAATTCACGCCCCTCCGCGAGGGGCGACCATCGGGTCGTTGAGCGTTAGCGGCCCCTGCCGATTTCAATTCACGCCCCTCCGCGAGGGGCGACCATGCGGCGGATGATTGCCCTTGCGTATGCCCACATTTCAATTCACGCCCCTCCGCGAGGGGCGACGCTGTCAACCGTTTCTGTAACCGCCCATGCACCATTTCAATTCACGCCCCTCCGCGAGGGGCGACGGTATTCCGCGATTGTGACGTTGCCCCCCACCTTATTTCAATTCACGCCCCTCCGCGAGGGGCGACCCGCTATGTTATGGTGTCGCAGTGGGTGGAGAATATTTCAATTCACGCCCCTCCGCGAGGGGCGACGATGCTCACGGTCAGCGCGGCGTGTTCGCCCTTTTTATTTCAATTCACGCCCCTCCGCGAGGGGCGACGGTGGCTGTACACGCAACCATCTTTTTCAAGGCATTTCAATTCACGCCCCTCCGCGAGGGGCGACCAAAATCGTCGAAACGGATTGTATGCTGCCGATTATTTCAATTCACGCCCCTCCGCGAGGGGCGACTTTTTTTGCGGGGAAAACAGGCTGCGAACGATGGGAATTTCAATTCACGCCCCTCCGCGAGGGGCGACCGGAAATCTCTCCGGTCTCATCGCACCATCCTCATTTCAATTCACGCCCCTCCGCGAGGGGCGACCATTGCGTTTCTCCTTTCCTCACGCAACCCGCGTATTTCAATTCACGCCCCTCCGCGAGGGGCGACGCCTTGTGAAGCAGGGAAAAAGCGTTGACCTTATTTCAATTCACGCCCCTCCGCGAGGGGCGACGCAAGTCGCAGAGACGAGAGCGAAAGTCAGACAAAATTTCAATTCACGCCCCTCCGCGAGGGGCGACAAGGGCGCAATCAAGGACGGCGACAAGCTGATTATTTCAATTCACGCCCCTCCGCGAGGGGCGACGCGATAGTCAAAAAACGTCTGCAAGTCGCAGAATTTCAATTCACGCCCCTCCGCGAGGGGCGACTGCGAAGAACGAGGTTCTGGCAACCGGAAAGATATTTCAATTCACGCCCCTCCGCGAGGGGCGACCAGCTCCAATTTGTACAAGGTGAAGGCTGGCACATTTCAATTCACGCCCCTCCGCGAGGGGCGACACTTATGATATACATCAACTGTTGGCTTAAGATATTTCAATTCACGCCCCTCCGCGAGGGGCGACCGAATCTTCCCGTCGAGGAACAGCCGCCCGGCAATCATATTTCAATTCACGCCCCTCCGCGAGGGGCGACGGCAAAAGATATGCAATTTCTGCAAATCTTTTGTTCAACCCTTACAAATCAGCATGGCTTAACAACAGTGCCACGCAATTTGTCGAGATTATTTTAGTGATATTTCATAGAATCATCGTTTGAATTTTGACATCACACCGCGCGAGACGGTCGGCCATTCATGTATGATTCACATGCGCTGAAAAGAGTGTTTTCAGCTTCCGCTATAACATCAGCAGTTCTCCAGCTTCAATGCGCGCAGTGCAACCAAGCACATCAATGCGCTCCTTGTAACTGTTGCCAAGGCGATAGAAGCGAACGGAGTCATGTTCTGCATAAATTGTCGCTGCCAATTGCGCCTTGAGCGCCGTCAGCTGTGCTGCATCAAGCAGGACTTCAAATACAGAGTTCTGAACACGCCGTCCATAGCGTTCGCAGAGTTTCGCTACACGCCTAAGCCGCGCTGCTCCCGCTTCGGTTGCTGTATTCACATCATAAGTAACAACAACCAACATTTTTTCACCTCCAGACAAACGGCGGATAGCAATCAAGATCCCCGCGCAAGACACGCGCCAGCATCATGGCCTGTACATAAGCAATCAGCCCTACTTGGATTTTTTCTCCGAGATACGGATGCGTGATTTCTTCCTGCTTTCGGTCACGCCATGCGGTAAGTACCGTTTTGCGCCCGCGCTCGTTCAGCATAACAGCCAGCGAATCGTACTCAAAGTCCTTATTCGTCAGCTGACGTTTGTTGAACAGCGACAGCGCCAGCCGGTCGCACAGCGGCGCTCGGAACTCTTCCAGCAAGTCCAGCGCCAGCGACGGCCGTCCCGGTCGAAGCGTGTGCAGCCATCCAGCTGCTGGATCTAAGCCTACCGTTTCAAGTGCCGCTTGAATGTCCCGCGTTTGCAGCGTGTACATAAACGACAGGACTGCATTCACTTCATTGCGCGGCGGTCGTCTGCTGCGCTCCACAAACTGGAAGGGGCATTGTGGGGAAATCATGTCGTCAAAATGCGCAAAGTAGCATTTTGCGGCAGCTCCTTCGATGCCGCGCATTTGGTCAACACCTGCGCATGTCTCCAGCTGTGCTGCATACTGGCTAATAGACTGGCAGGCTGCTCGAAGACTCTCTGCTGTTGCCGCATCCTGCGTCCGTGCCGTGCGCATCAATACATTTTTCTCGTTGAGTAGCTTTCCCACCAGGAGGTTCTGCACGAATTTCATGCGGAAGTCATCATCATCCAGCGCTTGATACTGCTCTTTTCTCAGCAGCACATTGCCGCTGACCGGCCCGCAAATGCGGCTGTAAAAGCGTCCATTCGACGATAGGAACGTCAGCGTAATCCCGTGCTCAGCGCAGAAACCAATCAGCGGTGTGGAGACTGTCATTTCCCCAAAGCACACGATTCCGTCCAGCATCACAGCCGGTACACTTGCTTTCTCTTCGCCGCCAATTTTCACGCAGATATTCTCGTTGCGGCAGAAAAGATAGCTGTCTGGCGTTGTCACATAGAGGGTTTCCAGTAATTTTTTCATTCCGTCTCCACCCTCTCTGCTTCAAGAAGAAGCGCCTTGCAATATTCCTTCGCGGATGTTTTTACCTTCGGCATACAGTATTCCTGCATCGAGCAACGTTTGCATTTCGGGCCGTAAGTTGCCGACGGAATCAGCATTTCGCGGCGGACTTTCCAGAGTTTCTGCACAGTCTGCCGTACCTGTTCACGCAGCGCTTCATCAAGTTCCACATCCACTCTGCGATGCGCGGTAATGTAGAACAACGCACCTGCCGGGATCGTCGTGTGATACATTTCCTCTAAGCACATCGCCTCCGCGCAAAGCTGAATCTTGTATTCTGATTCATCGCGTATCTTCCCATGCTTGTACTCCACCGGCAGCAGCCGTACCGGGAAATCCACTGTGGGAATCGTGCAGCCGTTTTCATCCCGCACCGCTTCAATGCAGTCGCATTTTCCGCTGATTTGCATTTCGTCCGAAAAGACACTGTTCTCGTAGAGCTTCACGAAATCGCCGCGCCGCTCCACGCGCTGTGTATGAACCCGTTCATGCTCGGCGCGACCTTTCGCCGTCTCGACATTTTCTACCCACACACGTTCATTCAGCAGCAGCGCGGCGCGCCGCAGACAGTAATCTGCCTGCGACAGCCACGATAACGGAAGATACTCCTGCTCGTCATCCACGGGTAAACCAGCTTTCTCCCTGCGGCAGTTCATCCCAGACAATTTCCCCATAAGGATTGCTCAAAAAGCCCATCCGTACCCCCGCAGGCACCTTATCCAGCGCCACCTTTGCTTCATAGTCACGATAATTGCGGGGGAAATCCACCTTCTTCTGCACCGTCACCAGTTCAAAGAGTTTATGCGCCGGTGCACAGCCCAATTTGGCTTGACGTGCGCGCTGTTCAGGATTCGTATCCGTGCCTTCGTGCTTGAAGATGATGAGCGGAGAAACGACCTCCATTTCGCCCTTGCTCGCCGAACGGTCATGCTCATACATGTTGAGAATCGCCTCAAACAGCGCCTTCATATCAGCTTCATTGAATCCCGTTTCCGCTGCAAGATTCGCGCTGATGAAGCCACGCACCTCATACAGACCAAAGGGGATAATCTGCTTGCGTCCCATCGTGCGCAGCTTATCTTCAGACGCTTCCTGTTCCGCTTTCTCATATTCCTCGTAGGATTTGTCATTTCCGCCCAATGCCGCCGCCATGCGCGTGATGGATATGTCCAGCGGCAGTACCGAATCCAAACTCTTGCCGAAAGCAAGTTGAACAGGACCGCGGACTTGCCCCGCATTGGGGCCAGTAGACATCACAGCCCCAAAGGTGCGCACATCGTAGAAGAGTTCACACGCTTTTTTGCGTGCCGCATAAACCGGATTTTTTTCTTTCGCACCTTCAATCCCCGCTTCGCGCTTTGCCAGCGCAATCTGCTTATTCAGATTCACCGCCTTCTGCACGAAAATCCCCATGCCCGGCACGCCCGGATAAGCAATCTCAATATAGTTGCGAATGCGGCGTTTTGTGGCCACGTCGGTGATAAATCCCTGCATGGTCTGCGGGTCAATCCGGGGCATGTTGCCCATATCCGGGTCGCCGTTCGGGTTGGCATTGGTGCAAGCAACATAGTACATAAATTCGTAACGGTTCTGCAGTGCCATTTTCTTATTCCTCCTCGTCCGTTTCTGCCGCAGCTTTCTGTTCTTTCTTCAATTTCCACAGTTCATTGCGTTTCCGGTTCAATTCCGCCGTCATCTGGCGATACCCCAGCGCAAAGTAAGCCTGCTGCTCCAAGTTCAGCATGGTGGGGATTTCCCCAATGTCACAAGTCACCTTATCCAGCATTTCCAGATACATCTTCAGATAGTCGCCCTTGATTTTGTCCTGGTGCGGTACGGAGAGAATTGACAGCTGCCCCAGCACCAGTGCCGGCATCTGACAAGCAGATGCATAGTAGCGCTGTACAATACCTGCCTGAACATCTCTCATTGCAAACTGCTGCATACTCGCATACACGGCGACCCACGCGCCGCAGCGGTACGCAACATTCGTATTTTCCGCCTGATACATAGCTTCTATCACGCCTTCCTTTCGATTGTTTTTCCGAATCAGCCATACTTTCAGCCATTGGCAGCACATTGCATCGGGCACGGGCGCATGTTTATCTTCTTCGCTGGCACTGGCCATTTGATTGCGAATGTATCGCAGCGCACGAACCGCCACGGAATCCGGCAGCATACTGTCCGTCAAGATTGCGTGCAGCACCGCTGGCGTAATTCCTGAAAGCTCCTTGTCCATCCGCTTGAAAACGTTCTTTTCGCTCTTTTGCCGCGGCATCAGACGAATCATCATTGCTTTCAGCGAATTAATTTTTGTGAATCCCGTTCCACCGAGATCGACCATTTGCAAGTCATTGCGCCATTGCTGGATGCTCTCCTCCAGTTCGCCGTAATTCCCGTGGTCGTAGCTGCGAACCATGACACGCCCTGTAACGCCGGACAGCAGGAGGATGTAATACTGCGTGCTAGCTGGAATCGCGGTTGTCGCCGCTCCGCTTTCAATGCTCTCGATGCGTTTGGCTGCAATATCGCGTTTAGCATCAGGATTTGACGGTGCTTCTACCGTTTCATCAAATTCTTCATCGTCGTCGTATCCATCATCATCTTCCGTCTGCTGTTCTGTTTCCTGATTCTTAGGATCGCCATCCAGTGCTTGCTGCATCGGGTCGCATTCCGCAGGAACATAGCAGTCAAACCAATGGACAAAGCGCATTCCCGCCAACGTTGGCGAAAGCGTTTCGCTTGACATGAGATGGTCAAGCGCCGCTTTCACCGCATCAATTGCTTCCGAAGAAACAGGCGCATTCGCCGATTGCTTTAGCCCGTACGAGCAAAATGCTGGCTTGTCAAAGCAAAACAGCGCATCGCCGCGTCCATGTCCGCCAACTTGCAAGAGTCCCTTAATTGGCGGCAGGGTAGCAACCGGCATCGTTTTTTCTCCAGTAATCAGGCACAAGCTTTCTGCCGCGCCATGCTGCGTGAACTGCTGACGAAACTCCCGCCACCATTCCTGCACCTCTGGAATTTCGACAATAGGCGTTCCTGCAATTTCAAATGAAACGCGGTCTGATGGCTTCAGCTTCAGCCGCAGCAGTTCCTGCCGGACCTGTTCACAGCAAGTTTCGTCCTCCAGCAAATGCACGCAAACTGACAATTCCGGTACTTTCTGCGCTGCCTGCTGAAGAGAAGCAAGAAAGTATCGATGCTTGAGCGTGTTGTCTTTCGGCTTTTTGCCTTCCTCTCTTTGCTCAACTTTGCTTTCCGACGTATCTTTCCAGAAAACAACCTCGTATTTTTCTACCAGCACATTGCACTTGTCTTTGCCATTCGCCAAGCTGCCAATGTCAGGGCAAAAGTATTCATCCTCGCCGTCCTGCCTCACGCCAAGGAACGTGCCATTTGCGCCAAGGCAAACCCATGCCTTTACCGTCTTTTTCACCATGCCCGGAGGCGGCAGCAGCTGGTAACGCATGGCATAATCGTACAGCGGTCTCAGCATATCGCATCCCCCTTCAAGACTTCCGGGCTATCATAGGGCGGCACTTCAATGACGCCCTGCTTCATCACCGCATGATACAGGGACAGCCTTGTCCGCGTTTTCTTGCGAACCTCCGCGTCATGCAGGTCAAAAATGTCGTACACCATCAAGCCCAAATCCATGTCTTGCTGAATCGGCTTTTCGTTCGGGTCACTTTCAGAAAAGTACGCAACGCATTCCCTTAAGCCGAGCGCAGGCTGGCAAAAGCACTTGCCACCTTTAATTCGCCGTTCAGCCTGTGCATACAGCTGCTCCACCGTACCATGATAATCCGGCCGCGGCACAATCTGCGCGGTAATGCGGTAGCGGACATCATACAGGAAAACCGTTTGCCGCTGTGTCCGCTCATCCTCTGCGCTGATTGGTTCCATATTATTGCCCAATATGGACTTCACTTCGTTGCGCCTGACGCTGATATAGCGAATCGGTTTCAGCACCTCAATTTTTGTAATCATCCAAAAAAATTCTTTAGGTTTCGCGTACACGCTTGACAGTATGCCTCGTGCTGCTGATGGTGTTGGGACTGCCTGCGAAAGCCTTTCTACTTTCGTTGTCGGCGAAGTGAAGCACGCCAAGTCACCCCAAACGGTCACTGAAATCTCCATGATTTTTCATCACCTCCATGTTCTTCTCTCTGCCAAATCAGCAGAGAGGATAGCATTATCTTTGTACTATTTCAATTCTCAGCTTGTTACCCTATCAGTGTTTCAAGCTGTCAGTACAAATATAATATAATTCGCATGAATTGTCAATGGCAAATCTGGTATATAAGCATTTTTTTCACCATATTGGGAGGTCGTTTTTCAGCTGCATCCCCGTATCCATATGATAATCATCCTTCCTGCGAAGCACCCAATAGCCGGATGGCTGCCTGCTCTCATTCCGTTTTCCCGCAAAATACAGCTGCTCCGCATAACAGTTGAAGTCATCATTCGCATATGCTGTCACGCACAGCTTTGCAGCTTCATGCATCCACTTCGCCGTCACGCCGTTTTCCAAGGCTTCTTCCTTCAGCTTCTCAAACAGCTTGTTTTCAGGTTCATATGGCACAAGCACCTGCACGCCGTCATTCTTGATGATGCGATAGTTTTTCTCAACTCCTGCATAATCCTGGTTTTGGACGGCCTCGCACAGCTCCTTCTTGCCCTTCAGCTTCCAGAACAGCTTCTGATAGTAGCGCTGAATGTCACTCGGATTCATCAGGTCAATCGGTTTCTCATCATGCAATTCACTAACCAGCATTGCCGCCTTTTCATACCATGTATCAGGATATAGCCTTTCTTCATCCGGAAGGAACACAAGCACTTGCCCGCCCTCGGGATGGCGGCCGTTTCGATTGCATCTTCCCGCCGCCTGAATGATTGATTCCAGCGGGGCCAGCGCGCGGAAAACGCTGTCAAAGTCCAAATCCACCCCCGCTTCGATGCACTGCGTCGCAACCACACGGCAAGGCAAGCCGTCGCGCAGCCGCTTTTTGACTTGCTCTATCACGACGCGCCGATGCGCCGGACACAATTCCGTCGTGATGTAGAATACTGATTCCGTCTCACATACCAATTTCAGCGTATCGAACAGCTTCTTCGCGTGCTTTTTCATGTTCACAATGGTGCAGATACTCCGCTGCGCCGCCATTTTCTGCGCAATTTCTTCCCACGAGATTCTCTCATTCGGCAAAACTCGCCATGTCACCTGAACGCGGCGAAGTTGCTGATACATATCGGCATGGTTCGGACAAATTTCCGTAGCATTCCAAGCAAGATTAGGGATTGATTGATAATCCGGCTGTGTCGCCGTAGAAAAGAGCATCGTCACATTTTTCTTCGGCAGATTGCAAAGCGCCTGAATGGTTTTGAGCGTCGCAGGAAACAATTCTGCAGACAAGCTCTGCGCTTCATCGAAAATGATTACAGAATTCGCCAACCGATGCAGTTTCCGAAGATTCGGAGCTTTTGCCGCAAACAGCCCCTCGAAAAATCGCACTGATGTGGTCACAATGACTGGCATATCCCAGCGCTGTGCAAACTTTCGCTGCTCTTCTGTCAGCTGCCGTTGGCTATGATCTTCCAGCAAAACGTCATCCCCAAGGATTTTCCGATATTCAATTGCATTCTGTTCCGTCAGCGTAATAAACGGCAGCACAATGATGATTCGCTGCTGACCGTTCTTGCGGCATTGGCGCAGCGCAAAATGCAGCAAGGCTAGCGTTTTTCCTGTGCCAGTAGGCGCTGTCAGGGTGTAAATCCCCGGCGCATAATCCCCCGCCCTGCCGCACATTTCAAACAACTCATTCCGCAGTGCATTGAGTTTTTTATCAGCCGTTGAGTTTCTTGCTAATTCCGCCCGATGCGCATTTAAGCGCTCCAGCCAGTTTTCCGCATCACATTTCGGCGGTTCCGGGATGATTTCTCCATCCTCTTCCGCTGATGCGGTGTAATCTGCATCCACCAAGCAAGAAAGCAGCATTCGCGACCAAAGCATCCGTTCTTCTTCCCCAAGCGTCATGATCTTAGGTTCAGGACATTCCCACTGCGGAAGTTCTTCATGAAATATCTCCGCAAGCACACGGTAATTTTCTTTTCCTGTTAATGCAACCTCCTTTCCATCATTGCCTTCCAACCACTTTTGCTCTGTCATGCATTCACGCAGCGAATACTTCAGCTGGTCGTAGCAGAGCAGCGTTCCATGATGTGCATTGATTGCCTCTAAAATGGGCGCGTAATTGGTACTTCCAATCTCCTTACCTGCGCATTTATGTGTAGCAATCAGAAACCACCGCAAAAACGCAGCGCTCACCCTTGCATGGTCTACTCTGGATGCGTTTCCTTCCAAAACATCTTGGAATTTATCTGTGAGCTTGCCAGCATCATGAACCGTTCCGGCCATTTCCGCTTCTTTTTCCATGCCCAGTTGTCTTCCATACTCTTTGCTCAATTCTCCCACCGCGCAAAGATGTTCCTTCACCTCCACCTGCTTGCGTCCGGGACGTTTTGACTTTGCATACCACTTTTTCATAGTATTTCTCCATCTTTTTGTTAAATTAAACAGTTGAATTGTATATTTAGTGTACATAAGTTCTTCTATTTTGTCAATACTCTCAATGGTAAAATTTTAAGACAACACCGCACAAATGAGGTACCGGTCACTGGCACCATATCCCCCCGATATATTCACCAATTTCCCTACAAATCAATCCGAGTAATAGCAAAAGGCTCTGCCGTTCTTCCTTCACGGAAGTCAGCAGAGCCTTTTTCATCCTATAAAGTTATATTCCAGCACCCGCAAGCCATTCGTGCCATCCGACACATCAGAATAGCACGAACGCAGCGGCTGCTATCATCTTGCTACCAAACAGGCAATCCTGTTTTGAAAAAGTGCGTGTTTTCAAGGTTTTGCAGCCCTTCACATCCACTTTTTCGTTATTCCCACTCGCTCCCAGAAACCGTGACCTAAACGATTTTGTATAGATGGTTTGGCTCCGATTATCAGGATTGCTTAGATTATCCAAGAATTACGGTGTATCATAATTCCTGTTGTCATTTTGTTGTCACGAGTGATAGATCGGTGCAAAAGCAATCCGTATGGAGATTACAGTGCAGCGTTCTTTAAATTGCAATACTGCTTTTCAAAATTTACACGCAATATTTTTAAAAAGCGTGCAAAACATATTGATTTTCGTAGGTTTTGGCATTATAATATCAACGTGCATATTGCAAATATTGCGTGCAGAAAGTAGGTGACAGTTTGGGCAAGTACGATATCCTCAACGAAGTCTTTGATACCGTTGGAGAAATTGCAAAGAAATCGGATTTTATTTCGGCCGGACTCAAAGGCCAAGATATATATGCGCTTTGTAAACAGGGATATCTCGAGCGCGTGAAAAGAGGATATTACAAGTTGGCTGTTGGGGACGAGCCCAAAGAAGAACTTATCCTTTCGAAACTGATGACGCACGGGCTCATCTGCGTTGAATCAGCTCTGTTCTACTACGGCTATAGCGACTTTGCGCCCAGAGAATGGTCGATTGCCGTCCCACGCTCTTATTCCAGAACGGTGAAGGCGATTCAGACGGAAGTGCCGGTGAAAGCGTATTATGTGCAGAATCCGATGTATCACCTGGGGGAAACAACTGGCACCTTCAATGGCGTAACACTTCCAGTCTATGACCGTGAACGCACCGTCTGCGACTGCTTCAAGTACCGCACGAAGCTGGATAACGAGATATTCAACAAAGCAGTCAATGCTTATGTGGCGGATGAAAAGAAAAACCTTGCCAACCTTTCCAAATACGCAAAGGAAATGGGTGTTTATAAGAAAATGATGAGTGTGATGGAGGTGCTGCTGAATGGCTGACGTGGCTGCATCCGTGCTTGCACGGCTCAAAAACAAAGCTGCGCAAAGCGGCAGAAGCTATCAGCTCTGCTTGCAGCTTTTCTGCCAGGAAGAGTTCTTGCGCCGTCTGGAAAAGTCAAAATATGCAGAAAATCTGGTTCTTAAAGGCGGACTGTTCCTCTATTCTCTCACGAATTTTGATAGCCGTGTTACGGCTGATGTGGATTTCCTGCTCAGAAAGATGCCAAATACACCGAAACAGCTTCAAGCGATATTGGAGGAGATCATTGCAACCGAAACAGGCAACGATTTTATCACATTTGAAATCAAAAATGTGGCTCCCATTGCTGTGGCAAAGAAGTACGCCGGTATTGGTGCCTCCCTCGTAGCAAGGATAAAGAACACAAAAACACCCTTTGGCATTGATTTCGGCGTAGGAGATGTCATCGTGCCCAAGCAGGAAAAGAGGAAGATACCGACACAGCTTGATGGTTTTGAAGCGCCGACGGTCAACACATATTCGCTGGAAACGACTGTTGCTGAGAAGCTGGATGCGATCCTCAGCCTGATGGAGTTTTCCAGTCGGATGAAGGATTATTCTGCTATTCATAAGCTGGTTATCAAAGATGTTGTGGCATATAGCAATCGTAAGATTAAGGCAACTAAAGCTGTCGTAAAATAAGACTTACATAGAAAGGAAGTGTCTTCTATGAAACAGTTTCTTTACTTGGATACAGATATCGTTAACTCAATTATTGCACAAAGTGAAAAAGGCATTATTACAGGCTTCTCTACTGAAGAAGAGAATGGCGAGCAGAAATCCACAAACAAGTCAATCTCCGGCAATCTCGAAGGTGACGCTGGAGGAAAACTATTAAAAGTTTTTAATGCAGAGCTTAAACTTGATATCCGAGGAGGCATTGGCACGGAAAAGGAAGTACATTCGGCATCTCGAGAGATTATAACCAAAATACTTCACGATGCAGCATTCGACATTGCGTATGATAGTATTACCCCTGTATGTTTGACTTCTAATGGGCAGGATCAAGATGATTATGGTGCATATGTTGAGCTGACAAGAGTTTTCGATGTCGTTGATTTTGATTATCTGGAGAGAATTTTTTCAAAAGGCGGTCTGATTGAGTATTTAAAGAAAACAGAGAAAGAGAAAATTGAAACCACCGCATCCGTTGCAACAGAAAGTCTTAATCGTTCACAACAAAGATCAAATAGCAACGCAATCCGAGCCAAGATTAAAGAAGCAGTTGCTGCCAGCTGGAAACAGTATGATGGAATCAAAGAGATAATCGATATGATTCGCCAGATTATTCCTTATAACCGAATGCTGATTTCTTCGGATGGGTACCTTATCCCTTTGGATGATCGTTATTTCCGTATTGATGCACAGAACTTAGGATTCAAATATGGTGGTGAAATCACTTGCGTTGGGATGATTACAAATATTATCGGCGAAGATACCGATCCCAATGATTCGCAGAACATATTTGCTACACTACAATTTAGCGTAAATGAAGTTTTACGGCAACTTCTACCAACAAAAGGAAGAAACCTGTGCGTAATCCATCCTATTGCTGTCTACTATGGAAACTAACCTGTGTAGCTATAACGCGCTAACGGGTCTTAGGGTGTCCTAACAAGATTTTACCGTTTTGCTCCGCGGAAGTAAAAATGGTCTGCTCACTTAGATGGCACAGAAAAAAACGGCGGCAGGGGTTTCTCCCTGCCGCCGTTGCGTTTATGCTGTGTAGATCAGTTCGCTATTCACAATCTCCATAGCCCTGCTTCGGATATTATTCATCCTGCCGACCCACTCCATTTGGTTGTCTGCCTTGAGTTGCTCCGTGACACCTTCCGCCTCGGCCATCTGCTTTACCAGCCGAAGAAACATCTCCTCCGCCTGTCGTTCGATGTCGGCAAGATAACCATTTAACTTGCCGCTTGTAAGAAGGGTCGCATAGCTTGCCCGGCGATGCTCCTTCAGATAGCGCCTGTGGCGCTGCCCCCACACGCTGATGGGCCGCTGTTCTTCTTCGGGCAGTTTCAGATCATGAGTATTCCGCGCGAGATTGCGCAGCACGACCGCTCAAATTGAGCATCCATTCCGGCGGAATTGAGCACGCTTGCCGCCGTCGTTGAGCACTGCGGTAAAATGTAGATATGCATCGCATTTTGCGGTGTAAATATCTACAAGGAGGTCACCTGTATGACCAATTACCGTGAGATTCTCAGACTCCATAGTCTGGGACTCAACAAGACCGAGATCGCGTCAAGCTGCCAGTGCGCTCGGAACACTGTGGCAGCAACCCTGCAACGGGCAGCAAACTGCGGCCTGCAATGGCCACTGCCGGAGGAAATGTCGGATAAGCAGCTCTCAGAGCGTCTGTTTCCGACCAGCCCCTCGAAGCCTGTCTACAAGATGCCGGACTACGCCTATGTCCACAAGGAACTCCAGCGCAGCGGTATCACCCTGAATCTGCTGTGGCTGGAATACTGCGACCAGTGTCGGGCGGCGGGTGAGATTCCATACCAGTCCACCCAGTTCAACAAGTACTATGCGGACTATCTGACAAAGGTAAACGCCACCATGC
>OLOU01001295.1_pt1 | contig 17906 bp, 20 predicted proteins | sample 1672101 | NCBI WGS metagenome assembly OLOU01 (sample SAMEA3136645, study PRJEB25190) | human gut metagenome | biome: human gut; feature: human-associated habitat; material: faeces | place: Austria | collected 2013
TCTGTAAATCAAATACGATACATTCGTAAATGCAGTCGTGTGGAGTGCCACCATGAAGCGTTCCTCCAGTGATGAAAATGACATCGCCAGCATGATAAAGCCTTGTTGACTTCTCAAGTTTTAATTGAAAAGATCCTGAGATAATGCGAATGATTTCGTATTGGGTATGCCAATGATATTGCATTTCATAGCGCGGACTGTATGGTGTCTGATGATAAAAAGCAATAGGAAAATTAAAAGTTCCCTGTTCGGCGCGTTCACGATATTCTATGTATTTCATAAATAATCCTCGTTTCTCTAAAAAAGTGAATATTGTACAGATTTTTTACAGTATAACACTTTTGTTTTGCTTACGCAAATACTATAATCCTTAATATACGAATGTGCCTACGGGCGAAAATAGGACAAGGGGGAATTAAAACATGGCAGAGAGCAGATTAATCGGCGAGTATCCAGTAATTGGTATCAGACCAACAATTGATGGACGTAGAGGACCGATCAAGGTTCGTCAGGGTCTTGAAGATCAGACAATGGGCATGGCTAAAGCAGCCGCTAAATTATTTGAAGAAAATATCAAATATTCAAATGGTGAGCCTGTAAAAGTTGTCATTGCGGATACAACGATTGGACGTGTTGCAGAAGCAGCAGCATGCGAAGAGAAATTCAGAAGAGAAGGAGTTGCAATTACTCTTACAGTAACACCTTGCTGGTGCTACGGTTCTGAAACAATGGACATGGATCCTACAACAATCAAGGGCGTTTGGGGACTTAACGCTACAGAGAGACCGGGTGCTGTTTATCTGGCTAGTGTTCTTGCGACACATGCACAGAAGGGACTTCCAGCATTTGGTATTTACGGACATGATGTAGTAGAAGCTGATGATTCTACAATCGGAGATGACATCAAAGAAAAATTATTAAGATTTGGTCGTGCAGCAGTTGCAGCAGCAACTATGAGAGGAAAATCTTACTTACAGATTGGTTCTATCTGTATGGGTATCGGCGGATCTATCATCGATTCTGACTTTATGGAATCATACCTTGGTATGAGAGTTGAGTCTGTAGATGAGGTAGAAATCATCCGTCGAATGACAGAGGGTATCTACGATGAGGCAGAATTCCAGAAAGCTCTTGCATGGGCAAAGGAAAAATGTACCATCGGTTATGACAAGAACCCTGACTTCGTAAGAAAGAGTGATGAAGTTAAGGAAGAGCAGTTTGAGTTTGCTGTTAAGATGGCAGTTATCATCAAAGACCTTATGAATGGTAATAAGAACCTTCCAGAAGGATGCGAAGAAGAAGCAGTTGGACACAATGCACTTGCTGCTGGTTTCCAGGGACAGAGACAGTGGACAGACTTCTATCCAAACGGAGACTTTGCAGAAGCAGTTCTGAATACTTCATTCGACTGGAACGGAGCAAGAGAACCATATATTCTTGCTACTGAAAATGATGTTCTCAACGGTTTGGGAATGTTATTTATGAAACTGTTAACAAACAGAGCACAGATGTTCGCAGATGTTCGTACATACTGGAGCGGAGATGCTATTAAGAGAGTAACCGGATATGATATTGAAGGTGTTGCAAAAGAAGCAGATGGTGTCATCCATTTGATCAACTCTGGTGCATGCTGTTTGGATGCAAATGCTGAGGCAAGAGATGCTGATGGAAATCAGACAATGAAACCTTGGTATGAAGTTACAAAAGAAGATCAGGATGCTATTATGGCAGCTACAACATGGTGCGCAGCTGATAACGGATACTTCCGTGGTGGCGGATTCTCTTCTAGATTTGAGACAACAGCTACTATGCCTGCAACCATGGTTCGCCTGAACCTTGTAAAGGGACTTGGACCTGTTATGCAGATTGCAGAAGGATGGACAGTAGGACTTCCTGCAGATGTTTCTGATACTCTTTGGAAGAGAACAGACTACACATGGCCATCTACATGGTTCGCTCCAAGATGCGATGGCAAAGATGGATCTGCATTTAAGACAGCATATGAAGTAATGAATAACTGGGGCGCTAACCACGGTGCAATTTCTTACGGACATATCGGTGCTGACTTAATTACACTTTGCTCTATCTTGAGAATTCCTGTAGCAATGCATAACGTTGCTGACGAGGATATCTTCAGACCAAAGGCATGGGATGCATTTGGAATGGACAAGGAAGGTGCTGACTACAGAGCTTGCGAAACATATGGACCAATGTACAAATAGTCAAAAGCAATCATTTTAAATGAAAAAAGTCGGGAATCTGAAAACCGATTCCCGACTTTTTTATTTCCTTTTACTTGTTTGGCTTTTTGCTTGAAACATCTGGATGGAAGAACTGGTACTGAATGGCTTCGTTAACACCTGTTGACATTACGCCGATGAGGATGTTCCCGTCTTTTAAGTACCATACATTACCCTTTGCGGTTCCTGTGTTGGAGTCGAAACCACTTTCACCATATAACTGGCAGGTTTCGTCGTAGAGGGATTGGTAAACATTTTCCAAATCATCTTTTGATTGTGGAATGTATACCCAGGCCATGCTCATGAGCTTGTCATTATCATCGAACATGTACTTGATTGTTCCTTGCATACCGTTGAACTCTTTGTTGAAGCTGTAGGTAGTTCCGGAATAAATAGAATCGTAGGACTCCACTGGATCTCCTTCCAATGCTAATACATCATCGAGAGAATTCTCCCAGGTGATTTCCGTGAAAGGACATTCTACTTTTTGCGTTTGTCCACAGCTACATAAAACAAAAAGATTAGCCATGATGACAAAAAATAGAACGATGGATCTTTGTAATCGTTTCATACATAACCTCCGTAAATACATTTATTTAGTTTTTATTCCTGGTTATTGTACAATATGGGCGATGTGAAAACAAGAAAATATGCGAAAAAAATCAAAATGTAACTTTTGTGCAAAAAAATCAAAAAATATTCATTTTTTTATCAAAAACATGTGAAAAATGACAGGTATTTCCTTGACGAGATACAGTGTTAATTATATAATATTAACAATAAAAGCGAGTTGAGAAGCAAGACTTTTGCAATGTAATCAACTATGGAGGTAAAAGTAAGTGGAAAAAATTAAACAAAACGCATTTGTAAAAAAAGTTGGGTTTAACAGGATTATCTTAATTCTTGTAATGCTATTGATGTACTTAGCATTCGGATTACTGACAGGTGGAAAGTTCTTTGGAACATCCCGTCTCATGAACACAATGAACTATGCTTGTTTCCTTGGATTCCTTTCTTTGGGAGTAACATTTGTTATTGCGACAGGCGGTATTGATTTCTCGATTGGACCAGTCATGTTCTGTTGCGCATTGGTGTCAGGATACAGCTTCACATCCCACGGCATACCAATGGGAACAGCATTGGTAATGAGTATACTGATCGGACTTCTGTTCGGTATCTTCAACGGATACCTGGTAGCATATTGGAGCGTACCACCATTTATCGTATCTATGGCGAGTATGAATATCGCCAAGGGTATAGCAGCCGTATTTACAAAGACACAGTCAGTCAGCTGGCCACAGTCTACAGATGCTGCTGGATGGTATCGTGATTTTGTAAAGATGGGAGATGTTCCTACAGGACTGTTTATCTTCCTTGGCGTGGCGCTTATTTGCGGCATCATCTTAAATAAGACAAAAGCAGGACGTTATATCCTTTGTCTTGGAAGTAACCGCGAAGCTGTAAGACTTTCTGGTGTAGATGTAAAGAAATGGGAAATGCTTGCATATGTTATCTGCGGCGTTTTGGTTGGTATCGCTGCTATCTTCTATGTTGGAGCGTACACAACAGTACAGCCTGGTTACGGCGATCAGTACAACAACGAAGCGATTGCTGGATGTGTAATGGGTGGTACATCCATGGCTGGTGGTTTAGCATCAATCGGTGGAACCGTAATTGGTGTACTTATCATCTCTCTGTTACAGCAGGGTATCCTTGCACTAGGCTTTTCAAAAGACTATCAGTTCATTATTACTGGAATTATTGTTATCGTAGCTGTTTATGCAGACGTATCTGCAAGACGTAGAAAGAATTAATGATAGTGTAAAGAAAGGATAGGTAAGAATAATGGGTGATATTATTTTAACAATGAAGGGTATCGATAAATCTTTCCCTGGGGTTCATGCATTGGATCACGTTGATCTTGAAATAAGAAAAGGTGAAGTTCTTGCATTGATGGGTGAAAATGGTGCTGGTAAATCTACACTGATGAAAGTGTTGACCGGTATCTATAAAAAAGATTCTGGTACGATTACATATGAAGGAAAAGAAGTTGAATTCAAGAATACAAGAGAAGCACAGGATGCGGGTGTTGTTATTGTACACCAGGAGCTGAACATGCTTGGTCATCTGACAGTGGCGCAGAACTTGTTTATTGGTAGAGAATTCAAAAAAGGCATTACAATCGATGATAAGAAGATGAACGAAGAAGCAAAGAAGTTGTTCGATCGATTGAATGTAGATATTGATCCAACAGAAAAGATGGCAAATCTGACGGTTGGTAAACAACAGATGTGTGAAATTGCAAAGGCAGTTTCTTTTGATGCAAAAGTAATCATCTTTGATGAACCTTCTGCAGCTTTGACAGAGGCAGAAATCGAAGAAATGTTCAAGATCATCAGAGATCTGAAGAAAAAAGACATTGCGATGGTATATATTTCACATCGTATGGATGAGATTAAGGTTATTACAGACCGTGTTACAGTCATGAGAGATGGTACATATGTAGGTACTTTGATTACAAAGGATTGTACAAAGGAAGATATCATCAACATGATGGTAGGTCGTGTTATCTACGAGGAGCCAAAGACACAGAGTGCTGTTCCTAAAGATGCGCCGGGAGTATTAAAGGTAGAACATCTGAATGCAGGCAAAATGGTACAGGATGTCAGCTTCGAGCTTCATAAGGGCGAAATTCTTGGTTTCTCAGGTTTGATGGGTGCTGGACGTACAGAGACAGCAAGAGCTTTGTTTGGGGCAGATCCAAAAGAAAGCGGAGATATTTATATCAATGGTGAGAAAGTGACAATCAACAATCCACAGGATGCTGTTAATTGCGGTATTGGTTATCTTTCAGAAGATAGAAAACGATTCGGTATTGCAGTTCAAAAAACAGTTGCTGAAAATACAACCATGGCTGCTATGCAGAACTTCATGAAGGGAATCTTCATTGATAAGAAGAAAGAAGCGAGAGTGGCACAGGAATATGTGGATGCGTTGGCAACAAAAACTCCTGGTGTAGATCAGTTAGTTGTAAACTTATCCGGTGGTAACCAGCAGAAAGTAGTTATTGCAAAATGGTTGACCCGTGATAGTGATATCTTGATTTTTGATGAGCCTACAAGAGGTATTGACGTAGGTGCAAAGAATGAGATTTATAAGTTGATGAACAAATTGGCAGCAGAAGGCAAGTCAATCATCATGATTTCATCTGAAATGACAGAGATTTTACGTATGAGTGATCGTATCGTAGTTATGTGCGAAGGAAAGAAGACTGGTGAAGTTGATATTTCGGAAGCATCTCAGGAAATGATTATGAATCTTGCAACTAGAGAGATTGATTAGGAGGAGAAAGAAGATGTCAAAGAAAAAAAGCTTTGGTAAAATTAATGGACGTGAAGCCGTGGTGGTTGGTATCATCATAGCGATGATTGCACTCTTCAGTATTCTTAGTCCTACATTTAGAACTTACACAACATTCACAAGTGTACTTGATATGTCTTACTATATCGCACTTATGGCAATTGGTGTTACATTCCCACTGATTACTGGAGGTGTAGACCTCTCTATTGGTACCGGATTAATTTGTTATTCTCTTTTCGGAGGATATCTGGTTGTACATAAGGATGTGCCGGTAATCGTTGCTTTGCTTGCTTGCTTGATACTTAGTATTCTGATTGGTTTGTTAAATGGTGTTTTGGTAGCATTTATGGATCTGCCACCATTCCTTGCAACACTTTGTACTTGCATGATTACAAGAGGACTTGGTTCTTTGCTTAGTGGTGGATTTGGTGTTTCATGGCCGTCTGCATTGGAAACAGAAGGATGGTTTAGAAACATATTCCGTGTTACCGTTGATGGACAGAATATTCCGGTTGGTATTTTCGTAGTTGTTGCACTTGTTCTTCTTATGAATTTTGTATTGAACCATACAAAGATTGGTCGTTACACAATTGCAATCGGAAGTAACAAAGAAGCTACAAAGTTAGCTGGTGTAAACGTAAAGTTCTACCATGTATTTGCTTATGTAATTTCTGGTTTGTTTGCCGGACTTGCAGCAATTGCATACTCAGGAACTTATGTAACCATTTATCCGGGATCTGGTGCAGGATTTGAATTGGATGCCATTGGTGGTGCAATCGTCGGTGGTGTATCTGCAACAGGTGGAGTTGGAAGCATTACAGGAGCATTCCTCGGTGTACTTGTTATTACACTTATGAAGGTTGGTTTGCCGTTCATCGGATTACAGGCGAACTGGCAGCAGATTTTTACAGGTTTGGTTTTAATTGCAGCCGTATTGGTTGATGTTGTGAAAAAGAAGAAAAACTAAACCGAAACGTAACATTATTAAGATATGGTGTCGGGAGACTTCATATATATATTATTTTTTAACCCCAAAGGAGAAGGAGGAAACAAAAAATGAAAAAGAGAATTTTAGCACTTGTTCTTGGTGCGGCAATGACACTTTCTATGGTAGGATGTGGAGCTAAGGGTGGCGATGATGCCAAGACAGATGCAAAAAAAGGTGGCGGAGACAACGATTATGAATTTGAAATCATCGTAAAGAGTTTCCAGTCTACATACTGGCAGGCTGCTGTTACAGGTATCAAGCAGGCTTGTGAAGAGTTAGGTGTAAAGGCTAATTCTAACGGACCAGCGAACGAATCTGATATTGCTGATCAGGTACAGATGCTTGACGATGCTATCCAGAAACAGCCAGATGGAATTGGTTTAGCAGCATGTGATACAAAGTCAGTTCTTGACTCACTTTCAAAAGCTATGGAAGCTGGTATTCCTGTAGTATGCTTCGATACAGGTGTTGATGAAGCTCCAGAAGGCTCTGTAGCAGCTACAGTAGCAACAGACAACGTTGCAGCTGGTGCTTTAGCAGCAGAAAATATGTATCCAGTTATCAAAGATGTCGTTAAAGGCGCTACAGCAGCATCTCCAGTAAGAATTGGTGAAGTTAACCAGGATGCTACAGCTCTTAACATTCAGCAGCGTGGTCTCGGATTCATCGACAAGATGGTTGAGCTTTGCAAGGCTGACGGAAAGAAAGTTGCAGTAGTTGGTAATGAGTTCTATGTAAATAACTGTACTGATAAGGGCGACGAAGCTACAGCAGAAGTTATCATTGAAGTAGGCGTTCCTGCTCAGACAACAGTAGATTTAGCATCTACAGAAGCTAACAAGATCATGTCTAAGAAAGACACAATTGCTATCTTTGGTTCTAACCAGACAACAGCTGAAGGTGTAATCACAGCTGACAACTCTTTGAACAAGTTATCTACAGATCCTACAAAGGGAATCATCGGAGCTGGATTTGATGCTGGTACACCACAGAAGAAGGCTATTGAAAACGACAAGTTAATCGGTTCTGTAACACAGTCACCATTGATGATGGGTTATAAGACAATCTACACATTAGTAGACATCTGCAATGGCAAGGACGTTAAGGACCTCCCAATGGATGGTTACTGGTACACCAAGGAAAACATGAACGATGACGACATCGCTCCAAACCTTTACGATTAATCTGTATCTTTGATTAACTTAAAGTGAATAGGTAAAAATTAGGGATCGGATTTCTATTCGATCCCTTTTTTAAAACAATTTGTATTATAATAAGACCATCGCAGATGGTAATGGAGGTAGATAAAATGTTAAAAGGTATTCCTAAAATTCTTTCACCGGAATTATTAAAAGTGTTGGCAGAGATGGGACAAAGTGACCGACTGGTTATTTCAGATGGAAATTTCCCGGCAGAATCTATGGGCAAAGATGCTATCGTTATTCGTTGCGACGGACATGGCGTTCCTGAAATTCTGGATGCTATTTTACAGGTGTTCCCATTGGATTCTTATGTGGAAAAGCCGGTAAATCTCATGGAAGTTATGCCGGGAGATACGGTTGAGACACCAATTTGGGATACATATAAAGAAATTATTTCTAAGTACGATGATAGAGGCGCTGACGCAGTTGGAAATATCGAGCGTTTTGCATTCTATGATCAGGCGAAGACAGCATATGCGATCATTGCAACAGGCGAATCTGCATTGTATGCAAATGTAATGTTACAGAAGGGCGTTGTAGTAGATTAAGAAGCAACCAAAATGACAGAAGGCGAGGGACAGATTTTATGTTAAATCAAGTGGAAACCATGTTTGATGATATGGAAAAAATGATTAAAAAATTAAAAAAGAAACAATATGAAGAGAACATGGAAAACTTCATGACGGCTTATGAGGCTTACTTTTTGGAAATGGAAACTTATATGAGTGAAAATGATCCACAAACAGCAGCAAAAGAGATTTCACAGGTTTTTGTAGACGCTGTAAAGAAACGTTATGAGGTCAAGGGAAAGATCAAAGGATACGTACAGGCAGATCTTAACTTATTTATGATTTATTATGTGTTCCCGGCGATTCTGAAAAGAGACCATGAACATGCAAAAGTGCTTGCAGACACTTTGTGTGAAACATGGGGTAATAGCTTCAAAGACAGTAAAATTGGTTATACAGATTATGATTCACTGTATAAATCATTTAGAGAAAAAATATTCGGAATTTTTTAAGTGCGGGGTGAAATATGAGCAAATATTTTTTGGCGATTGATATAGGTGCTTCCAGCGGAAGACACATGTTAGGCAGTCTTGAAGATGGCAAGATTGTGTTAGAAGAGGTTTACCGTTTCTGGAACGGAATGGATCATGTGGATGGAACTCTCTGCTGGGATGTCGACAGATTATTTAATGAAATTATTGCCGGAATGAAAAAATGTAAAGAAATTGGCAAGATTCCGGTGAGCGTTGGTATTGATACATGGGGTGTGGACTATGTTTTGTTAGATAAGGATGACAATATTGTAGGCCCTACCGTCGGCTATCGTGACCACAGAACAGAAGGCATGGATGAAGAAGTATATAAAATCATTTCAGAAGATGATTTGTATGCAAGAACGGGTATTCAGAAGGCTATTTACAACACGATTTATCAGTTGATGGCTGTGAAAAAACTTCATCCGGAACATTTGGAAAAAGCAGATGCTATGCTTATGATTCCAGATTATTTCCATTTCAAGCTGAGTGGCAAAAAGGTGCAGGAATACTCAGAAGCGACAACAGCGCAGCTGGTAAATCCTACTACCAAGGATTGGGATTATGAGCTGATTGATCAGTTGGGATTCCCGAGAAGAATTTTCCAGAAAATTGAAATGCCGGGAACGGCAATTGGCAATTTGACGGATGAGGTCAAAGAATTAGTAGGGTATGATTGTCAGGTGGTACTGCCTCCGACACATGATACAGCATCTGCAGTTATGGCAATTCCTACCAATGCCGAGGATACATGTTATATCAGTTCTGGAACATGGTCTTTGATGGGTGTGGAAATGGCAGAAGCTAATTGTTCTCCAAAGAGTAAGGAAGCAAACTTTACCAATGAAGGTGGATATGGTGGAAAGATTACATATCTCGCAAACATTATGGGACTTTGGATGATTCAGTCTGTACGTAATCAGCTGGCGCCAGACATGTCTTATGGTGATTTGTGTGAACAGGCATCGCATGAGACAATTAAGACAGTGGTTGACTGCCAGGATGCAAGTTTCCTTTCTCCAGACGATATGGTAGAAGCAGTAAAAGATTACTGTAGAAAGACAAATCAGGAGGTTCCTGAGACTTTACCAGCTTTAGCAAGTGTAATTTATAATTCTTTGGCAAAATGCTATGCTGAAAAATTAGAGGAAATCCAGAAGATTACAGGTGTGAAATACGATAAGATTAATATTATCGGTGGTGGTTCTAACGCAGCATATTTAAATGAGCTGACGGCAAAATACACTGGTATCGGTGTTCATGCTGGTCCTGGTGAAGCAACAGCTATCGGAAATATTTTATCCCAGATGTTGGAAGAAGGAACTTTTGCTGATTTGAAAGATGCAAGAAATTGTGTTGCAAAATCTTTTGAAATTAAGGTATATTAAAAGTAACTTTGTAAAAGTAAGGAAGGCATGGTAAAACGAATGGCAGGCTGTAAGACGAAAACAATCTGTTTTACAAACAATAAGGGTGGAAGCGGAAAATCAACAACATGTGCAAACCTAGCATATGAGTTGGCAGCCGCTGGCAAGAAAGTTCTTATGGTTGATGGGGATATGCAGTTGAATCTTTCGTTATCCTTTTTTGATGAAGAACAAGTGCTTGGTATGGCAGAATGTGAGAAGAATTTATATTATGCCATTAAGGGAAAACATGATTTGAGTGAGTACATTGTACATACGCCATATGAAAATTTAGATTTAATTCCATCCTCGACTTTAATGAGTCAGATTGAATACGAACTCTTTACCATGATGCAAAGAGAATATGTGTTAAAGAAATGTTTGCGTGGAATCTATGAAAAAGAAATCTATGATTATATGCTGATTGATGCGCCTCCTACACTGGGAACGTGGGTGATTAATATTCTGTGTACAGCGGATTATGTTGTGGTTCCGGTGGAGGCATCTCCGTGGGGATTATTTGGACTGGCAAACATGTTTGACTTTTTAAATGGAATGTCTGAGATGACGGATGCAAAGATTATGGGGGTTCTGATTACCAAGGTCGATGAAAGAAAAAATTATTATAAGCAGACCAGAGAAATTCTGGAAAGCTATGATAACATTAATGTATTTGAATCGTTTATACATGTGGATTCTTCGATTGAATGGGCACAGGACAACTCAGTACCAGTGACAGTATATAAAAAAAGTACAAGAAGTGCGAAGGAATTTCAGGGCTTAGCGAAGGAGGTAATAAACTATGGCAGTAGGTAAAGGAAGTATGGCAAGAGCATCGAAAGCAGCGGATCATACATCTGCATCACAGGAAACGAAGGTGGCAGAAGAGGTAAAGGTAGAGGAAGCAGCAGTGGAGACGGAAAAGAAAGCACCTGCAGCGAAAACAACTACAGCAAAAAAAACAACGGCATCTAAGACGAAGAAGACAACCACAAGAAAGACAACAGCAAAAAAGACAACAACGAAAGTTACAAGAGCAGTGGTTGCTGGAACGTCAGAACAGGTTATGCAGGCCATTGAATATCAGAAATCCAGTCAGGTTTTAGATCGTGAACCGGAAATGAACGAGACCTTTGGGGTAGGCGAGTCAATGCCGATTTATTTCTACTAATATAAGACAAAAAGAAGAGGTTATGCTATTACGAAACAAATCGTAAAAGCATAGCCTCTTTTTGTTTGCAGTGGAACCAATAATAGTGGGAGCATGTATCTGCTTTATTCTGCGGTAGAAAGAATGGCTGATGACTACTGCAGAATATGTAATATGGATGAAGCGCTTGTATTGAGGACCAAACGAGATGGAAAGTCAATTTCGTTTAGCAAAGGAATCGCATATTGCATGTTGCCAATGTTCTTTGTTCCGTGGCTGTCACTGGAAAGAAGGATAGGCAGTTCTAATTTTTTACATATTTTTAAAATCTTTCTGCAGTTGGTAGGTCCGTTTACCCGATAAGCGTCTGGCATAAGAGAACCATTGTTGATTTCAGGATAAATATGGTTCTTTTTTGCTATTTCCAGAAGATATTCGAAATCAACCGGAAAACGTGCATCGTCAATGTGCCCTAAAAATCGTACATTGGGATGTTTTAAGGCATTGATATAGCATTGCGTAAAGTCAGGTAAAGAATAAGGCTTTAATATAGGTGGGTGAATACTGATGATGGCATAGTCCAGCGTGGATAAGGTGTCGTCGTCTAGATCCACATCACCTGCTGCGCTTATAATGTTTAATTCACATCCATAAAGAATATGGATGCCGAAGCGGTTGCGGCTGGCTAATTTCAGACTTTGAAAATAGGAGGTCTTGGCAGAACCAATACTGGCCGGACCATGCTCGGATATTCCTAAAAGGGAAAGCCCGCGATCAGATGCAGCTTTGAGCATATCGGTTATGGTATCGCAGGAACCATGTCCGCTACTGATGCTGTGTGTATGTAAATCAGCATAAATGGGATATGTATTCATGGAATTTGGAAATGTAATATTGTCTAACATAAAAGTACTCCTTTGGCATATGTGCACAAAAAGATTGTGCAATATCACGGAAACGAAAAAGCAATATATAAATGCATTGTGTAATCTGCCGTGAAATAAGAAAAATGATAAAATATTTACCATGATTATAACCTAAAAATGTGGAATTTCCAATATGGTTTTGAAAAAAACAAGGGAAAAACAACAAAAACCACTAAATAATACGCCAAAAGCCACACAAAACTCAATTCGAAGGAAAAAACAGGCGGGAAAAATAAAATAAAAGTGTTGTTTTATGTTGACTTTGTAGATGAATCATAATATAATCATGATATCGGATTAGAAGGTGATTCGATACTAGGATAGACGAGGAAGACGCATGGAAAATAAGCAAAGAATCATACAGGAATTAGTTCCTGGAAAACAGATTACTTTGGCACATATCATTGCCAACCCGGATCCGATACTTTACCAGAAGTTAGGCCTTGATCCAGCGGTGGGATATGCCAAATCTGCAATTGGAGTTTTGACAGTAAGCCCGGCAGAGACTGCAATTATCATGGCGGATATAGCGATCAAATCAGCTGGTGTAGAACTCGGATTTGTAGACCGGTTTTCGGGATCTGTCATTGTGACAGGTACGGTGTCTGAGGTGGAAGCGTCAATACAGGCGATTCTACAATATGTGGAAAGTACATTGGGATATGCAGTTACACCGGTAACACGCACGTAGTTAATAAAACAATATGAAGAAAATCATTTTAATGGGACGCAGTGGTGCTGGAAAAACAACACTGACGCAGGCACTTCAGGGTGAAAAGATTACATATAAGAAAACCCAGTATATCAATCATTATGATGTGATTATAGACACACCGGGTGAGTACCTTCAGACAGGGACACTGGGAAGGGCACTGGCACTGTATTCTTATGAAGCGGATGTAGTTGGATTGTTGGCATCGTCAACAGAACCGTTTTCATTATATCCGCCGAATATTACCTGCATGGTAAATCGCGACGTTATTGGAATTGTAACCAAGATAGATCAGGGCGATGGCGATGTGACGCTGGCTACCAGCTGGCTGCAAAATGCTGGATGCAAAAGAATTTTCTATGTTAATTCTAAAACTGGAGAAGGTGTATCTGATATCTTAGAATATCTTCGGGAACCAGGAGATGTGATGCCTTGGGAAAAGCAAGGCGAGTAAGTTGGGAACTGTTATTCTATATTCATTATAGAATAATCAAATATATAAAAGAAAAAGGAGAATAAAAAATGGCACTGAATGAATACGAAATCAAAAAAATGATCTGCGACGTAGGTAAAAGAATCTATGATCGCAACATGGTAGCAGCAAATGATGGAAACATTTCTGTAAAGCTTAACGACAATGAATTCTTATGTACACCAACAGGTGTTTCAAAAGGATTTATGACACCAGAGTACATCTGCAAAGTAGATGCACAGGGAAATGTAATCCAGGCAAACAAGGGCTTCAAGCCATCTTCAGAGATTAAGATGCATATGAGAGTGTATGCAAAGAGACCTGACGTAGGAGCTGTAGTTCATGCACATCCTACATTTGCAACAAGCTTTGCAATCGCAGGTATTCCTTTGACACAGCCAATCATGCCAGAGGCAGTAATCGCATTAGGATGCGTTCCAATCGCTCCTTACGGAACACCTTCTACAATGGAAATTCCAGATGCTGTAGAACCATACTTAGAGCACTTTGACGCTGTATTGTTAGAGAGCCACGGAGCATTGACATGGTCTACAGATCTTATGGCAGCATACATGAAGATGGAATCTGTAGAATTCTATGCTGAGTTATTGTACAAGGCAAAACAGCTTGGTGGACCAAAGGAATTCGACAAAGAACAGATCGCTAAGTTATATGAGATTAGAAGAAAAATGGGACTTCCGGGACGTCATCCTGCAAACCTTTGCCAGAACAAGGGTAAAGAAAATTGCCATAACTGTGGTGGTGGATGCAGTTCTTCAGCACAGACAGATGACAGCCAGGAATTAGTAACAGCTATTACAAAGAAAGTATTAGAGTCATTAGGCAAATAATCATATGAAAGAAAATAATCTGGAAACAATTGTTAACAATATTGTCGGCGACGCTATCGTAAAAGAAGTGATGTCTTTAAAACTGGCAGTGAAGTTAATAGAAGCTGTAGAAGAGAAGGCGACAGAAATGGGACTTGCTGTTGTGGTAGCAGTATCAGATGCGGCAGGGAGACCAATGGCTGTGCATTGCATGGATGGCGCCTATCATGGGAGCTTTGATGTGGCAGTGAATAAGACATATACTTCTACAGCATTTCAGATGTCGACAGCAAAATTATCAAGACTTTGCCAGCCGGGACAGGATTTGTACGGATTGCAGTTTAGCAATGATGGCAAGGTGATGATATTAGGAGGCGGAGAACCGTTGATGGTTGGAAAAACCATGATTGGAGCCTTGGGGGTATCCGGGGGCAGTGCCCAGGAAGATACAGATCTGGCTGCTTATGGGGCATCCGCATTGAAGGAGGTAATAAAGTGTCTGTAGATGAACGTATGGTACATGACATCGTACAGCAAGTCATGGCAAATATGCAGATTACCGGAAGTGTATCTGGTATGCATGGTGTGTTTAAGGACATGAATGAGGCAATCAATGCTTCTATCGAAGCACAGAAAAAGGTTTGCTGCATGACCTTAGACCAAAGAGAACAAATCATTTCAAATATTCGTAAGAAAACACATGAGAATGCTGAGATTTTAGCAAACATGGGTGTAAACGAGACAGGAATGGGTAATGTGGGAGATAAGATTCTCAAACATCACCTTACCGCTGATAAGGTGCCTGGTACAGAAGATATCAGCACAGTAGCATGGTCTGGTGACAGAGGTCTTACATTGGTAGAGATGGGACCATTTGGAGTAATCGGTGCTATTACACCGGCAACAAACCCATCAGAGACAGTAATCTGTAACTGCATTGGTATGCTTGCAGGTGGAAATACCGTAGTATTTAACCCACATCCAAACGCAAAGAAAACAACAATTTATACAATTAACATGATTAATGAGGCTTCTATTGAAGTAGGCGGACCAGACAACATTGCAGTAACGGTTGAGGTTCCAACACTTGATACAAGTGCCATCATGATGAAGCATCCAGCAATTCACTTATTGGTAGCAACGGGTGGACCTGGAGTAGTAACAGCAGTACTTTCTTCTGGTAAGAGAGCAATCGGTGCTGGTGCAGGAAATCCACCTGTATTAGTAGACGAGACAGCAGATGTAAGAAAGGCAGCACAGGACATTGTAAACGGATGTACTTTTGATAATAACCTTCCTTGCATTGCTGAAAAGGAAATCGTTGCAGTAGATTGTATCGCAGATGAGTTGATGAACTACATGATTTCTGAAAATGGCTGCTATTTAGCAAGCAAAGAAATTCAGGACAAGTTAGTACAGACAGTACTTACACCAAAGGGAGCATTAAACAGAAAATGTGTTGGTAGAAGCGCACAGATGTTGCTCGCTATGGTTGGTGTTAATGTAGGACCAGAAATTCGTTGTATCGTATTTGAAGGCGAGAAGGAACATCCATTGATCGCTACAGAATTGATGATGCCAATCTTAGGTATGGTTCGTGTAAAATCATTTGAAGAAGGTGTTGAGACAGCAGTTTGGCTGGAGCATGGTAATCGCCACTCAGCACATATCCATTCTAAGAATGTAGATCATATCACAACTTATGCAAGAGCAATCGATACAGCTATTCTTGTAAAGAATGGTCCAAGCTACGCAGCACTTGGATTCGGTGGAGAAGGATATTGTACATTTACAATTGCTTCAAGAACCGGAGAAGGTTTAACTGCAGCACATAGCTTTGCAAAGAGCAGACGTTGTACAATGTCTGATAGCCTTTGCATTAGATAAGAGAAGGAGAAGAAAGAAATGGCAGTAAAAGAACAGGATGTTGAATTAATTGTAAGACAGATCCTGGACCAGATGTCTGGCAGCGCTGCAGGCGCAGCACCGGCAGCTAAGGCATCCGGAACCGGAATTCCTTCTACAGCACATGTTGCTATGCTTACAGAATTGGAGAAATTCGAAATCAAAGAATTCCCAATGCCAGAAGTTGGGGATGATGATATCCTTGTAAGAGTAGAAGGCTGTGGTGTTTGTGGTACAGACGCACACGAATTTAAGAGAGATCCATTTAGCTTAATCCCAGTTGCTTTAGGACATGAAGGAACAGGCGAAATTGTTAAAATGGGTAAGAATGTTAAGAAGGATTCAGCAGGAAAAGACCTTAAGCTTGGCGATAAGGTTGTTACTTGTATGATCTTCAAAGATAATCCTGATATTACAATGTATGATTTGAATAAGCAGAACGTAGGAGGCGCTGATGTATATGGCTTACTTCCAGATGATGATATTCATTTAAATGGCTGGTTCTCTGATTACATTTTAGTACGTGGAGGTTCTACCGTATTTAACGTTAGTGACCTGGATTTAGATTCAAGAATTTTGATTGAGCCTTGTGCTGTATTAGTACATGCAGTAGAAAGAGCAAAGACAACAGGAATTCTTCGCTTCAATAGCCGCGTAGTTGTTCAGGGATGTGGTCCAATCGGTTTGATCTGTATTGCAGTTCTGCGTACAATGGGTATTGAAAATATTGTTGCGGTTGATGGAAATGAGAAACGTCTTGAGTTTGCCAAGAGAATGGGCGCAAACACAACTGTAAACTTTATGAATTTCAAAGGCATTGAGGCACTTACTGAGGCTGTTAAAGAGGCTCAGGGCGGACATCTTGCAGATTTCGCTTTCCAGTGTACTGGAAATCCTCATGCACATTCCAACATTTATAAATTCATCCGCAACGGCGGCGGTCTTTGCGAGCTTGGTTTCTTCATCAACGGTGGAGACGCAACCATTAACCCGCACTTCGACCTCTGCTCCAAAGAGATCAACCTTGTTGGTTCCTGGGTATACAACCTGAGAGACTATGCAACAACATTTGATTTCCTTAAGAGAGCAAAAGCAATCGGACTTCCGATGTCTGAGCTGATCACACACAAGTTCCCGCTTGAGGAGATCAACGAGGCACTTGAGACAAACCTGGCAATGACAGGTCTTAAGATTGCGATTGTTAACAAATAACCTTAACGGGAAAGGAGAAGCAACATGGCAGAAGCTGTAGGAATTCTGGAGGTCTTCGGACTTGCGACAGCCTTTGTGGCAGCTGACGCCGGGTGCAAGGCTGCAAATGTCCACCTGGAGGTATTCGATAAGAATAAACCGGCGAATGCGGACAGCCTGCCAGTACCGCTTCTGGTATGCATCAAATTCCGCGGAAGCGTCGAGGACGTTACCGCCGCTGTGGAAGCAGGAATGGCAGAAGCAAACCGGAGAACTGGTGTAGTGCAGCACTACGTAATACCGAATCCGACAGAGGATACGGTAAAGATGCTGAAAATCAGCGCCCTGGATAAAAGCTGACAGCTGATATCCCTGGCATAGATATTTGAACAATGAACAGACAATGATTCAGGAGGAAGAAACAATGGCACAGGAAGCTTTAGGAATGGTAGAAACCAGAGGACTTACAGCAGCAATCGAAG
>OLOU01001307.1_pt1 | contig 17738 bp, 18 predicted proteins | sample 1672101 | NCBI WGS metagenome assembly OLOU01 (sample SAMEA3136645, study PRJEB25190) | human gut metagenome | biome: human gut; feature: human-associated habitat; material: faeces | place: Austria | collected 2013
ACTTTGGTGCAAACACAACATGGTATTGACATCTCCACCTCGTATGGTCTAAACTATTTATGTCTTTATCTTTCACGATTAAGACCTCCTTGATATTTTAGTTTTGGTCGGCAAACCTATTTCTAATATATCAAGGTGTTTTTATTTTGTAACTTCTTTCCTCGCTAAAGCTTTTCCTTTTCCACCTGCATAGCAGGTGGTTGCCTTTGTTGCAAACAATACTAACAACGCAGTCTTTTCAAGACTGCGTTGTTATACATTGATTTGATAACTATAATTAAGATATAAAGTTATATTACTATTTACTAAATAGATTATTACCATTCTCCCAACCCCAAGCAAACCCGTTAAAGCCTTCAACCCAACTTTCAAGAGATTGTACCTTTACTGTGCCGGAGAGGTTGTGTATTACCTGTCCGTTACCGATATATATGCCGACATGACCGTATTTGCTCGATGAATATCCGTAAACCGTTGCACCGACAGGAATTTGAGAAAAGTCGCTTGATACTGCCCACATATCTGCCGCACATAAGGCACAATGAGCAGAACCTCTTGAACCTGTAACAGCTTGGTATACATCTGCAACCCAAGCCTGACAGTAACCCGAACGGGCAGAAATACCGTATTTAGCCGAGTTTGTCGCTACTGCAACGATTTTCTTCTGCGTGTCATTGACCGTTTCATTTGAAAAGTCAAGGTCTTTAATGTCAATACCGCTACCACCCGCTACTCCGCCGATATTGTAGATAAGCGATGCCCAAAGCTTGTTGTTTTTGTCACTCATCAATTCGGCTAAATATTTCTTTTGCGTATCATTAAACGAGTAAGAATTAGTCATATCATCGGCAGTTTTGCCTGTCAAGGTTATTACAAGATATTTCTTTTCAACTTGCTCTGTATTTTCGACCTTATTTCCCTGCCCGTCGGTTGATTCTTTCGTTACCGTTTCTGTCCGTGTTTCAACAGATTTTGATATGTTGTTCATATCCCAAAAGATTGATGATAAAATTGCCTTTTTGTTTTCGTCAACAGTAGCAATTTCCATAGGGTTGTTTTCATCGGTAGTAGTCTTAACTGCATAGATAGATAAAATATCTTTCCAATTAGAACGACTGCCGATTACTTCTACTCCGTCAAAATTGCCCGATGATTTAATTTCGTCAATCTTGTCATCAAATTCATTGTTGATTTGCTGAATTACAGAGGTTATGTTCATACCGCTTTGCGATGTTTCACTTGAAAAGAATATGCCGTAAAATGATGAACATAAGGCAGCTACAAGGCATATTAAAATGATTATGACAACAGAAACCCAACCGCCTGCAATAATCGCATTGACAAGTGCCTTGGTACTTTCAATCATAGTTTTGATTGCTCTTTTAGTTGCCCTTGCAGCTTTCTTTGCACCTTTGGCTGATTGCTTTGCCGTTTCTTTAGCTATTTGAGATGATTTGTTAATGGCTTTTGCTATGTCTTTCGCAGATTGTTTGCTTGATTTTACGATAGGTTGGTTTGATTTAACGGCAGATACGGTTTCTTTTGTTTTGATACTGCTTGCACTACGGACTTTGTTTTGAGTATTCTTTGGCATGTTTTTAGATGCAATATCATCAGTCTTAACTGTATCATCAGGTGCTTTGGGTGTGTATTTATCAGGGTTATTCACCTTTCTTTTATCTTTTTTAATTTTTCTTTTTGCTCGAACTTCTTCAATAGATTGTTCGAACTTTTTTGTGTTCTTAACAGTTTCGTTTACACTCTTTTTGCCTTGCTTTTTGAAAAGATATATTGTGTCCTCCGAAACACTTTTAGCATTATCCTGAACTTTATCAACAGCATAATTAACAGGGCTTTCGGAATTATCGCTGACGTTTTCAGATACCTTTTCTTTCGCTTTTAAGGTTATCCCTTTTGCCTTTTCTGTCGCTATACCAAGATTGTCGGCAGTTTTAAGTGCTTTCTCGGCAACCTTTTTAATTTCAATCTCGCTCATATCACTTCACCTTTTTTGCAACTACTACAAGCCTGCCGTTTTCTTGACTGTATTCGCAAGTGGATAGCGTTATTAACTTGTCACCGTAATTGCAAGATACATCGGTGTTGTAGTATTCGCTTTCTTTGCATTTTAGAATATACGAATTAAATTCATCGGAAGAATCAAAGACGGTATAATTTTGATAATCGAATTTGCTTGGTGTGGTTTTGAATACACATACAATCTCATACTTTCCTAAATCTACAAGCGTATCAAAGTGAATGTATCTGTGCTTTTCATAAAACTCTTTTGATTTGTATTTACTTAAATCACCGAACATAGTGTTATCTCGCATATTGTGGCCGTAGATAACTATGTTGTCGGTAGGATTCATAGTATCGCTTTTATCACTTAAATACGGTGTGCCGTAATATGAATACTCCTTATTAAAATTACGGTGCAAATAGTAATCAGGCGTACTGTTTTTCATAACAGGATAATTTATGTGCGTACCGTCAATTTTTATCCAACCTGCAAAGTCGGAATTTTCCGTGTTCAATTCGATATATCTTTTAAGCTTCTCGTCTGTATAATCAGAACTGTCATCTTCAACTTGAACAGATGAAACAATATTTTCAAATACTTCATATTGCTTTTTATCCTCAACAGTTTCTTTAACAACAAAGTACATACTGATTGAAAAAGCAGATATGAAGAATACGAGTAAAATAACAAAAACAGATTTTTTCATAGTGTATAACTCCTTAAAAAACAATGCCACCGACTTTAAGTCAGCGGCACTGTATGATTATATTTAATAATTAGATAGCCTCTCCCGGTTTTGATGTCATCAACTTGTAAAGTTGTGTATCCTTTGGGAATTTATTTACAAACGGCACAAGGTTACTGCCTATCTTCATAAGTCCTTGACCTGCGTCCTTATTTGTAAAATACTGCGTTTGGTTAGGTGTGATTTCAAGGAGCCTTGAAAGTTCAAGCACATCACTTGCCTTTTGATTAAGCATGATAACGAACTCGGAATTTGATACCATAGTTCTTGCCGTATTGCTTTCAAGCATATCTCCCACATTCTGTGTAATGCCTATCGCAAACGCTCCGTATTTTCTTACTCGTTTCCAAATACGGTAAAGGAATTTTGCCGTATATTGATGAGCAAAAAGCAAATACATCTCATCAATAAAGATATATGTTTGTCGCCTTTTCTCTCTGTTTGAAGTAATCTTGTTTAAAAGATTATCAAGTACGATAAGCATACCTACAGGCAGAAGCGAATCACCGAGTTCAAGAATGTCATAAGATATCAGCCTGTTGTTAATATCAACATTGGTAGGCTGTGCAAAAGTGTTAAGCGAGCCGTCTGTAAATAACTCAATGGCAAGTGCCAAATCGTGTGCCTCGATTTCCTTTTGCTTTAACAGTTCTTCTCTAAAATCTTTAAGAGTAGGTTGCTGTGTACTGTAATTGTTTTTGATATATCCGTCATAAACATTCTTGCAGCATCTGTCAATGATAGACTTGTCTTTAGCGTCGGCAGATGTACCGAGTAACTGTTCGCAAAGGGACATAATAAATTCGGATTTTGTAGTTACGGGATTGCCCTCATCTTCATAGTTTGCATTCATATCCATAGCGTTAATATGGTTTGGTGAATTTGCAGATATGTTTATTACTTCTCCGCCGAATGCTTTAACAAGAGCGTTGTACTCTCTTTCAGGGTCTATAATTACAATATCGGCATCGGGATTTGAAAGAAAGATTGATACAATATCTTCCTTAACCATAAATGATTTACCGCCACCGGGTACGCCAAGCACAATACTGTTACCGTTAAGAAGCGAATGCCTATTAACAAATATCATATTGTTACTGATTGCATTTTGACCGTAATACGCTCCACCCGGATGACTGACCTCTTGAGCGTGAAACGGCATAAAAGACGCAAGTGATTCCGTTGTAAGTGTACGGTAACATTCAATTCTTTTGACGCCAAACGGTAAAACAGTATTAAGTCCGTCAAGCTGTTGATAACGAAGTGTTGCAAACTGCGCCGTACTGTTCTCGGACGCTTTTGCAAAAATGCTTTCTGTTAAGTTATCAAGTTCCTGCTTACTGTCGGCAGTTATTACCATTGAAATTATCGTGTCATAAATTCTTTGGTCACGGTAACGCATATCGTTTCTGATTTCAAGTATTTCCTTTTCTCTTTGTTCAAGGTCATAATTGGTAGCACCGTAGTTTTGGTTTTGTGCCTGACGGCGATTGAAGTTCGCCTTATCCGATTGAACACCAAGCAAAATGTTATCTACATCCTTGTTTGCTTCATCAACGGGAATAGGAATAAAATCAATAGAAAGCATTAAGTTTTTATTGATTGAAGTAAGCTCAGTTATGATATTATCATCAACAAATGTACCGTAATTACGAAGAAATACTGTCCTGCAATACTGGCCGTTAATCATCATATAGTCGCTGTTGAAATCCATAGAATCGGGAGCGATATAGTCACGGACATCACAGCCTTGATTTTGCAAAAGTTCAAAATCGAGATTGAAGTTTTCTTCACTCCCTGCACGGTAGAAATTGTGGAATATCTTAAGTCTGTCGGTTGCATTTAACGGCTCGCATTTACTTCCGAGTGCAAAAAGGTTTGTTGACAGGTTCTTTTCAATGCGAGTAAAAAATGCTCTTGCGTCTTCATAGCACTTTTTGTTTACCGTAACGGTAAAATACTTATCCTGAACAATACACTCTGATGTTGCCGCTTTATTGAGCAGCATTTCGTTATATTCCTTACGATACACATCAAGGTTATCATAGTAATACGGCATAAGGATTGATTTTTCAAAATCTTCCTTATCAAATCTATGGTTATTGATTGTGAGTTTAACAGTAACACCGTTTCCGAAAGAATTGATAACTGCCCAATACTGACGCATTAAATCGTTCTTTTCGTTTTCACAGGCAATATAGTAATTAACATCGGTAAAGAGAAATGTTTTGGAATACATATTTTTACCGACAAGAAAAATGCCGTCTTTGTAGACGGCTTTGATAGGAATAACATTTTGAACAGTTTGGGGTATAACGAACTTTTCCTGTTCAAGTTTTTTCATTTTATTGCGAGTTTTCATTATTCTTGAAAACCTCCTTTTCTTTTTGTTTAATCATTTCTTTATTCTCAATATGAGTTTTGCTTTCCGCTTTAAAAACAAGCCTTTTGGGAATTAAGACTTCCGATTTTATCCACGCACAGGCAAATTTTTCAAAAGTCATACCGTGGTATGTTACGAAACCCAAAGCAGCAAACGGTGCGGCAAGCAGTATACACAGCCACGATATTGTATCGGTACTGAATTTATCTTTAAGCAAAATATATGATACTATTGCAACGCCGACAGCAAGAAATGAAAATATCAACTGTCGCATACTCAGTCCGAAATACACCTTTTCTCGATAATCTCTAAACTCTTTATTGATTTGTATTTGCATTATTTACCTCCTTAAATTGAAAAACGCTGTACCAAAATACTTGATACAGCGTTTTTATTCTATTTACTTTTTACTAAATATATTAAATTAAATTTGATGGGATATAGCAATTCATTCTGTCAATCGGAAACGGCTTTGGATACATACAAACTATTCCACCGTTTCCTTGTTCTATCGTAGTTTTATCGAGAACATTATATTTCTTAATCTCTCTTTTATCGGGATTTGCCGATTTCTTAATTTCAAGTGGATGTATTTTTCCGTTTTCTTCAACAAACACATCTATTTCTTTAGCATTTGAATCTCTGTAAAATGACAAAATTGCGTTTGATTTTGCATATTCATAATTTTTTACAAGCTCCATAATTACATAATTTTCATAAAAATGACCGCCTGCCGCTCCATCACGCAAAGAGTCTTTAGTCAACCATCTTGTTAGATATGCACAAAGACCTGTATCACAAAAATACAACTTCGGAGTTTTTACAAGTCGCTGAAGTTCGTTATTTGAATACGGCTCAAGCAAATAAATTACATCCATATCCTGCAAAACGGAAAGCCATTTTCTTGCAGTCAAAACCGAAACTCCGGCAGACTCTGCAAGGGTGTTATAATTAAGCAAATTTCCGATAAGCGCTGCACAAGAACGCAAAAATCTTTTAAACGAAGCAGTATCTGTGATACCCTCGTCATTAACGGCATCCGCAATCAAATAGTTGTCAATATATGATTGATAATAAACCTGCATTTGCTCATCGGTTGCATTTTGTACGTCGGCATAGCCGCCTCTCCAAATATGCTCATAAACATTATTTATATCATTCTCCGGCATATTATTTGCTCTTTCTTGCAAGCAAGGCAAAGAAAAGTCGAGTTCGTTTGCATTGATATATCCTGCCTTTTCTCTTTGAGAGAGCGTATATAACTTCAATATACCGAGCCTGCCCGCAAGGGATTCTTGTGCCCGTTCCATCAGCTTTTTCCTTTGAGAACCTGTAAGCCAAAAACGACCTTTCTCCTCACTCTCGTCACACATAATTTTTATGCGTTCAAGAAGATTCGGTGCTTTCTGAATTTCATCTATCAAAATCGGCGGCTTATATGTTTGAAAAAACAATATCGGGTCATTATTAGCAAGTTCTCTCGCAAAATCATCGTCCATTGTAACATAAGTTCGATTTTGCTCCTTAGCAAGGTGCTTGAGCATTGTCGATTTGCCAACCTGCCTTGCACCGATAACAAGAACCGCTTTAAAAAACGAGTCCATTTCAATGAATTTTCTTTCAAGCTCTCTTTCAATATATTCCATAATATCAGCTCCATTTTTACGATAATCGTATACTGCACTTTATTTATATCATATTATTTGTAGTTTGTCAATTATTATACAAAAATTACAGTCCCATCATTTCCCGTACAATACGGTCTGATGTTTTAACTGCACCGACAAGTACAAGCATATTGAATATGAGTTCACCCACATATTTCCACACCATAGTTACCGCAGGTGCAGTTGTATCAACTTGCGGCGGTGACGCTGCAAATAGTGAGAATATTACGCAGGCAAGAACAATAATTGCTCCTTCCAAGCATACTGCACAATAGCTTTTGATAAAAGACCTGCCGACATGCTGTGATGGCTCTCCTGCGAATGTTGAAAGCGGTATCGGTGCAATGGCAGTATACATATACAACTTAAAAAATCTGCCGTAAACAGTCATTATCATAATAAATGACAAAACTGTTATCAGCAGACTTCCTATTAGTGTTACTGCCCACAACGGTATACTCTCAAAGAAATCGCAGTTTTCAATAGCTGTAATCATTTCTTGCGGCAGGGTTGTTTCATTTGCTTGTCCGAATCCGGCAGAAGTCATTATTGTTGAAATTGTACCTTGAACAATTTTGAACAAAGAAAGCATTAAATCAAGCCCATAGGTTATTGCACCTTTCGCAAGTGCAAAACGGATAAACAGTCTTAATGCGTGTTCGGGTTTCTTGACTTCGGCAAATGAGCCACAGGTTTTCATAACACCGACAACAAAGAACAAAACAAGCAAAGCTGTACCGATTACCTGCAAGGCTCCGTTAATATCGAGTATTACATTCCATATTTTACCGCCTTTGAATTCTTCGGGTGTAGCGGTCAGCAATCCCCATATCTCCGTCAACTTGTCGTTCCAAGTTTCAAGAGCGTTTTCAAGATTGCGTACTACCCAGTTATCTGACATAATTTCATCTCCTTAAAATAAATTGTATTTGCTATTTTATTTGTAATATATTAAAATGTAATTATTGGAGGAATAGTAATGAACGCTTTAGATTTAATTGGACTTGCATCTGATGTTACAGGTTTATCATCGACAATAATAAATAAATTACGACCTGAAGATTATCAGTACAGAAGTTTCATGAATGTCATTGACAAAACAATAACTACTGTTTGTAATGAATATCGTGATTTTTTAAATGAAAGTAATGAATACAGTAATCATCATTTTCCAAAAGAATACGATGAAATTATAAAAGAAACGATCAAAAACTCCATATCAAATAATGAATCATTCACTCCTGAAAAGATACTTCCAAATGAATGCGAATTTCCGAATGCTGAAAGGGAAAGATTATATTCCAACATAATTAATAAATTAAGAAAGAACTCATTGGAATTCTTCATAAAAGAAAAGCTCATAGATTCCGACAAAGGAATAAAAGAAATACTAGCTATTTTAAATAAAAAACAACCTCATTCAATTGAAAAATCAAAAGAATTACATAAAATTAAAACAACAAGAACCCCTACAAAGAAAATTGATTGTATTGGAAGAAACCAAGATATAACAAATCTACAAAATTTGTTATATAAATCAAATTTTGTTATTCTAGTTAATGGTTTAGGTGGAATCGGAAAAACTGAACTATCAAAAGAATTTTATTTTGAAAAAAATGGTCAATATAAAAAAATCTTTTGGTATGAATATGAAAAAAATATTAAACACACATTTATACGTCAATCAAAAATTTGGAATGATGAAAATTATTTTGATTACGATATTGATTATTATTATGATAAAATTATGAATTATCTTATTAACCAAGATAAGGACACCTTGGTAATGATTGATAATGTCGATAATATACATGATAGATATTTATCAGATTTAACTCGTTTAAAATGTGATGTTATTATAACATCTAGATTAGTAATCTATGGATTTAAAAACTATACTGTCGGTTTTTTGTCTTTAGAAAACTGCATAGAATTGTTCAAAAGAAATACAAATGAAACTGAATTTTCACATAAGACAGAAAACCACATTAAAAGTATAGTAGAACTGTGCGGGTATCATACTCTTACTATAGAATTACTAGCAAAAACAGTTGCTAGTTCACCAAATCTTACTATTTCCAAATTACATAACGAACTTATTAAACAGGGTTTCAATTTAAAAGAAACCATTCACGCGTCTGTTCCAATAAATTGGCACGATGATAATGAATACAGAAAATTTTTTGATCACTTAAAAATAGTATTTGACATTGCTGACCTAAAAGAAGAAAGAATAATTTTACTCTATCTGTCACTTCTTCCAAAAGATGATATAAATTATACAATTTTTAATGATCTATTTAAAAATGAATATATCGAATATGTTAATTTGTTAGAAAGAAAAGGTTGGATTTTTATTAAAGAAAACAAAATAATCATACACAATGTAATTCAAGAAATTGTACGTGATCAGATTAATCCAACATTTGAAGCTTGTAAAGAACTCATTTTAAACTTGAGCAAAATTATAGATTCAGGAACATTTGATAGTTTAGACGATAAATTTATATATTCTAATTGGGCATTATCTATTTCAAATTATATTGATGATATGTCTGTTGAATATAAGGATTTTCTAAATAGTTCAGCATGGATTTTTTCTGAATTAGGAGACAATAAAACAGCAATTAACTTGCAAAAGAAATGTCTTCGCGGGATTGAAAATAACATTGAATACGATGAATTTAATATAAAATCATACAACGTAATGTCATTAATATTATCTAAAGACAATAGTCAACTTTTAAATGCATTAAAATATCAAAAGAAATCTTTTCAATTAAGAAAAAAATATAGCAGTAACTTAAATATCTCTTATCATAATCTCGCATTAATATACTCAAAACTAAATTATATAAAACCCGCTTTAATATTAGAAAACAAAGTGTATAACTTAGAAAAGAATTCACCTTCTACTAAAGAAACTAATTTTGCAATAACATTAAGCACATTATCAAGTCTTTATCGAAGAAATGGTGATTTTGACAAAGCAATTTCATTTCAAAAAGAAGCTCTTTCCATTAGAAAAAGAAATAAATCCGATAAATTTCGTTTGGCAAAATCTTATTATTTATTAGCAATTTTATACGATTTGAAAAATAGCATTGAAGCAATCGAATATTATAAATCTGCAATTAAAATTTTGGAAGATCTTAATATAAAAAATGAAATTCTTTCCATCTGTTATACAAATTTATATTATTTAACTAAAAATAATCTTTTCAAAGGTAAAGCTATTAACACTCTATCAAATCCCGAATACATTTTATCTAAATACAAAACTAACAATTACGATATTGTTTTACAAAAATTGAGAAAAGATTCATTAACTAATAAAATCATCGCATAATTAGGCTTTATCCCGTAATAAGATTAAGAATTTCTTTTGTAAATGTGATTACAACACCTCCGGCAAGGGTAAGAAATCCGTTAGAGCGCTGTGACGGGTCGTGGGTTTGAAACGACAAACCTACCTGAACAATGCCCCAAGCAAGAATGATAAGTCCTACTGCTCGGATAAGACCGAAAATAAAGGTTGAAAGATTGTTTACAACCGTAAGCGGGTCATCGTCTGCAAAAGCAGTAACGGCAAAGCAAAACATTGTTGCAATAAGCGTTGCAAAAAACATAGTTGCCTTTGCAACAGCATTTGATTTTTTAGTGAGTGGTGAAGTTTTAACTTCATCACTCTTTTTTGTTTTGAATTTAAGCATAAGTTTTCCTCCTAAATATTGAACATCAGTTCAAGTTCTTCTTTTGTAATTAAGTCAAAATCATAATCGTCGGCAATATCATCTTTTTCCTGCTTTTTATCACTCTTAAAGAAAGTAAAAGTGATTGAGGCAATAGAAGATTTTTCTTCACCGTAAATGAAAGGCTCTCCTCCGCCGTCTTCTGTATATTTCAAATTCGGATGTTTAAGAATATCATACTTGAGGTCGATAACAGGTCTTTCACCACGGATAAAAAGAATTGCATAGCGATTATCGAGCATACGCACTTCGGCAGGCGTCATCAACTCTCTGCCTGATATTTGGTAGTTTGTGGAATAGTTACCGTTTCTGCCAAAGCTTCGTGCGTATGTGTTTGTGTCGATAGTTTCCTTGCCGAGTTGCTCGGAAACATATTTGTGCGTTGATTGCTCATTTCCGCCGAGATAAAGAAATTGGTCGCAGTTGCCGACAATACTTTCCCATTGTTTTTCAAACAAGGCTTTAAGCTGAGAAAGATTTTGAAGTATTATGGATACGAAAATGTTTCTTGAACGCATTACGCTGAGTAACTTATCAAAATCATCGGGTAATGATACATTCGCAAATTCATCCATGAGAAAGTGTACGGGTATCGGCAACGCTCCGCCGTGCTTTTTGTCGGCACAATAAAAGAGTTGTTGAAACAGTTGAGTATATAAAATAGAGATAAGAAAATTAAAACTTGTATCGTTGTCGGGAATAACGGCAAACAAGGCTGTTTTCTTTTCTCCCATAGTTGATAAATCAAGTTCATCTGTCTTGGTTAAAGCTGCAAGGCTTTCAAGATTGAACTTTTCAAGTCTTGACATCAAAGTTATCTGAATTGATTTAAGCGTCTTTGACGAGCCTGAATGATAAGACTTGTAATACTTAACTGCTATGTGTTCGGGTTTCTCGGTTTCAAGATTGTAAAACAGACGGTCAAGAGGTGTAAGGCACGGGCCGTCCTCGTCATCTTCAATAGCGCCTGCACGAAGCATATACATTACCATTGCAAAATTCTGCTCTTCTTCGGGTGCTTCATAGTGAAGATAAAAAATTAAAGCAAGTAACAGCATTTGTGCCGCCGTATCCCAAAACGGGTCATTGGTTTGTGAGCCTTTCGGTGTTGTGCTTTTGAAAAGGTTGGTTACAAGCTTTTGTATGTCATTGTCATTTTCAAGATAAACAAACGGATTGTAGCAATAGCTTTTTTCCATATCAATCAAATCAATAACCTTGACATCATAGCCTTTCTTTACAAGCAGATTACCGTCAGCTTTAACTATTTCACCCTTTGGGTCGGGAATAACAAAAGAAGTATTGCACTGCATTAAATTCGGCTTTGCATAAAATCTTGTTTTACCTGCACCGGCACCACCGCAGATTATCGTATTAAGATTCCGCCTGTGCTTTTTGCAGTTCATACCGATAGCGACATTGTCAGTCAATATCTTGTTTTGATTTATCGGCTTTTGAATATACTTTTTACCAACCTGTTTTGCTTTGCCCCACTTTGCAGAGCCGTGTTCTTCGCCACGCCTGTAATTTTTCTTTGAAGAAAAATACACCAACAAAGTAATACCGTAGATTAAAAGCAAAATGAGGACAGCTTTTAAACTGTCCTCACATAGGGTTATCTTAAACGGTTGTGCAAATATTTCGCCAAAGCTATTAAGAATTGACATTAACCCGTTTGACATATACGGTGCAATCTTCAGTCCCATATATATCAACGGTATAACAAAAACTGCGAAAGCGAAAATTTCTGCTTTTTTGTTATCGTTCCTCATTTTGCTTTACCACCTTTATCTTTTTGGTAGGTGCTCTGCAAACCTTTAACAGCACTTCATCTACGGCATCGGTTTCTCTTTTATCGTTGATTAAATCTGTGCGTAAATCATTGAGAGCACGAATAACTACGCCTTGTTCAAAATCATCAAGAACTAAATGGTAGCGTTCTTCTTTCATATATTATCGCTCCATTTCCTTGCTCTTTGCCTGCCTTTGGCGATAGATTTCATCATTAACTCTGCTGACAATTTCCTTGTAGGCAGAATTTACAGAGGAGAGTTCACGGCGAATATTTTTTGCGTCCGCCTTTTTCCAATTATCCGGCAGGCTTTCAATAGCGAAAGCGTTTTTATCAACACCGTATTTGGTGCAAATCATATATGCAAGGCAAACTGCCTTAAAGCCTTCGTCTCTACGGCTGTATGATTTCTTACCGTCGGCAAGCTGAGCAAATGCAACCTCTTGAGCCAAACACTCAAAAATCTGTTTAGTATCGGTAAGATTTTCATTGAGTGTAATTTGCTGTGTCTCAAAGTTGTAGAACGCACCGAGGTTTGAATTTGGTATTTCGCTTACAATGATTTCAACAGGCGAAGCATTTACAAAGTTTTTGAGAGTATGTTTCAAATCATCGGTCTTTTGAACTGCCTCTCTTTTTGAATTTGTTTGCGAACAGTCAAACACTCTTTTGACATTATAGCCAAGACCCGGTGTACCGTCGCTCTTTGTATATTCAACAGGTTCAAGAATTGCTATGCTCTTTTGCTTTTGACGAACTTGGATGCCGTCCTTGTTCCAATCATCAAAAGATTTAAGCTGTGTGGCATTAGGCATTTGCTTAAAGATAAGCAAAGTGTTTGCCGCCGAATACATATCAAACTTTGCTTGAACATCAAGAAATTCTCTTAGCTTATCGGGACTTTTTGAAACCTCGATCGCCGTATCGTCAATCATTTGATATGTTCTTTCCTTTTCTGCCTTTCGATTTTCGGCATACTTTTGTGGGTTATATCCTTTTTTGTAACCGTAACTCATATCAATTACCTTTCCTTTATTGATTTAGCAGATTTTACTACGGTATCTGCAACCGTTTTTGATTTATCTGCAATATCTTTTGCTCTGTCAGCTTTAATCTCATTTTTATAACCGTCAAGCAATTCTTTAACAGACTGTTTTTTGTCTTTAGCGTCATTATCATTGATAGCTTTCGATGAACTCTCGGACAGACTGTCTTTTTCCGTCCGAGATAAAGAGGGGTTTTTATCCGTTTCCTCCGTACTCTTTGCCTCAATATGCTCAAGGATAAGGTCACCATTTGTTTTTTCTTCGTTACTTTTGTTTGTCTTTTCGCTGACGGACTTTTCAACCTCATTGGTGATAGAGCCTTTGTCAACCGTACCGAGTTTAAATCTTTCGATGATTCTATCGATTTTGGATGCGTCCTCGGCACGGGCAATAATATCAACGGTGACATTTTTACCTTTTGCATTTCTGTCTTTAAGAACAGAATACAAAACGCCGTACCTCTTTGCCTGCTCTGTAAATTTTTTCAAATCCTTTTGAGGAATTGAAAAGACTTTAAGTTCTTTGCCGGACTTAATCAAGTTTGAAAGTCTTGCCTTACCTTTGGCTTTTTCTTCCTGCTTTAATGCGGCAAGCAGAAGAACCGCAATATTCTTTGCAGCTTCTCCCGATACCTTTGCAACAACCTCAAAGCCTTCAAGTGACAGTCTTACAACTTGTTCGGCGGCGTCGCCTGAGTTATTCACGATACTTTTCCTCCTTTCGCAGTTTCTTTTGCTCATCAATTTCTGCTTGCTCTAATTTTTCTTCGATTTCATTTGAACGCTCGGCAATATCGTTAATGAGCAAAATTTCCTTGCGCAATTCTTTTAACCGTTTGCCGATATCGGATATTTTCTCTTTAACCTCATTCAGATTCAAGCAATTCTTTCTTTTTAATTTATTTCGCAGTTGCTTTCTGTTTTCGGTTAATGTTTCAATTTCCTTTTCGGCTTTCGATTTATATGAGAAAAGCTCCTCGACAGTATTTATCCCATACTGTTCAAGGAGCCTTGCCTCGTTTGATAATTTATCAAGTTTCATCAAATCTTCTCTTAAAAGATAATGAACTCTTGAAATGTTTCTCGGCTTATTCTTTGGCAGATAGCCGAGTTTATATAGGTAATAGAAATACAAACCACAAAGTCCTTTGACTTTGCGTAGTCTTGTACCTCTTGTTGAAAGTTTATATTGCCCCTGACCTTGCACAAACGGTTTATATTTTACAGGTCTGTTATTTTCCAAAACGGCATTCAAAATATTTTCCTTTGAATACTTTTCACAAAGCCTATATGTTCTGATAGGTCTGTCATATCCTTTCGGTGTCACAGTCCAATACTTATGATTTACATTGAAATTACAACTGTAACCGAGTTTTTTAAGATTGTATTCAAGTTCTTTTATGCTCTTACTGTTTTCGATTGCAACATCAAGTGCTTCTTTTGCAAGGTTATATCTTGTCGGCATTCCTGCTTGTTCTTTTGCAGTAAGGTATTGAGGTGCTGAATTTCTTATACCGTTTTCTACAACAGACAAGTTATGCTCTTTGCAAATCTTATCTATTTCGTGACGAAGAATAAACCAAGTTTTTTCTCTGCATCTTTTACCGTCAACAAAAGAAACCGAATTGACAACAAAATGATTGTGATAGCAGTCTGTGTTTAAGTGAGTTGTGATAATAACTTCATACTTATCTCCCCAAACACGCTTTGCATATTCAACACCTATATCGTGTGCTTTTTGTGGAGTGATTTCACCTTTTGCATAACTCATATATCCGTGATAAGCAAGTATACCGTCAGTTTTATTAAATCTCTTTTTTGTATTTTGAAACTGTGTATATGCTATTCTCGGATTACAGTTAATTCCCGTCACAAATTTTTCGCCGTCTGTTTTATCAAAGTTTTTGGCATAGTCAATTACATCTTTCAATTCATCTTCGGTAAAACCTGTTTTATCGGGATTGGCGGCATAGTCAAGCACTTTATCAAGTCTTGATTTAACAGCCCATATTTTACTTACCGCCATCTTTCATCAACCTTTGGTGAGAGAAACTCCGTTTCGAGTTCAAATTGAAGTTTGTCAAGCTCATCAACCTTTTTGAAAAGCCTTTCCTTTTCGGCAAAGCCGAGTGAATTACACTTAACTGCAATTTGATTTATATTATTACCGATAGCCGACAGTTCTTTTGTCAGGCTATATATTTTTGCATTATCCTTTGACACAGGAATGAATCCTGTAACAAGAAGTCTTACCAAAGCCGCTTCGGTAAGGCAGGTGTCATTTGCTTTTTCTTCAAGTGCACCGGCTTCTTTCTCATTAAACCAAAACTGCTTTTTAATATCTCTCCTCATCAAAGTCATCCTCCTCAAATCTTTCATTACCGTTTACACGATTGATTTGAACTAAATACATAGTAACAATGCCTGAAAAACCTCCGATAATAAATGTTACTGTTGATATTAAAATTGTTTTCATAATGTTTGTCCTTTCTGTTTGTATTTATGGGGTATTAGGGGGCAACCCCTAACGAGCTGTTTATACTCATTAGGAGTATAAACGGACTGCTCGCTAAGACAAGTCAGCATAGTATTATGCTGCTTCATTTACTGAATAAATCCATATATTTATCAATCAAATCATCATCTAACGAATGATATTCGGTATCAAATTCGCTTGCACCTACAAGGATAAAACTGCCGTATATGAGTTCTGTTTTACCTGTTTCAGTGTCAGTTACGGTGTGACTTGCAGAAAGAGAAAGTCTTTTACCGTCGGCGTTACAAAGCAAGGCAACATCATCTTCAAACGGCATATATTCATCTACATCACCGCAGATAATTTCACTAATCGCCTGATAATTGTTTTCTATTGTAATTATCTTTGGCTTGTCAAACGGTTCAACGAGCAATACCTTTATCAAGTTTTCTTCGTCCACTTGGTATTCTCCTTTCAGATACAACCGGCTTCATGCCTTTACTTAAAAGCAAAAAATCGTTGACATCTTTTCCTCTCGGAACAGGGTTGTCAACGATTTCAATATTGGGATATTCAGTTGGTAAAATGATTTTTAATGTTTTTGTGGCTAATCTTCCGGCATAGTCACTGTCAAGATGCAAGTATATTTTTTCAATATACGGATGAGTTTTAAGATATGTCACAAGTGCTTTAGGTATCTTACTTTCTTCGATTTTTTCTTTAGGCGTATACACACCTGCAAGAGAAATCATCGAAACATTTTGCCAATCTTTACCGTGCATTTTAACAAGAGTGGCATAAGACAAAAGGTCGATTGCAGATTCAAACAGATGAATATTTGCATTATCATTTGTCAATTTAAAGGAATATGACTTATCACTTCCTGCACATTCGCCCATAATTCTTTTGTTCTCCGTTGCACGAAACGCTGCATACTTAGGCTTATTTTGTTCATTGAAACCTACAAAGACAGCGTTATGATATGGTAAACTTTCAAATATAAGGTTATGCTCAAGGCAATAATCTATGATGCTTTCATCAATACCTCTGCCGGTCAGGTACTCTTTAACCTTATAATCTGTTGGACTTTTTGGTGGCAGTTTGAGGTTATATACTCGCTTCTTTTTAGGTGCAATCGCTTTAACCGGCGGCTGCAATTTTTCTTTTTCAACGATAATTTTAACTGCGTCGATAAAAGAATATCCCTTGACATCGGTCAAATATTTAACTGCACTTTTGCCGCCTATACCTCTTGAATTCCAACACCAAAGCCCATTTGATATTTTCAAGCTGTCGTGTTCTTTAGTACAATAGGTATCTCCTGAAAAGTGAACAAGTTCATCAGGTTCGTAGTTTTGAAGATATGTGAGCAAGTCCATTTCCTTTGCTTTTTCAATTACTTCTTTTGGATAATATGGCAAGGTCATCGCTCCTCTCTGTATTTTTGTTTTTGCTCTTGTGTCAATTTTAAATCGTGCTCGGTACCGTTCTTAATACAATCACGAATCATTTGCATATGAGTACAATCAGTTGCAAGCCACTCTTGATAAAGAAATTCAAGCGGTCTTTTCTTTGACAGCAAGTATTTCTTTTCTTTGTAACTTAAATTCAAATCGTCATCTTCAAAGCAATACAAAATGTCTTGCTTATATACGATTTCATAAGCCGATTCAATAGCTTGATTGGGTTTTACCGACTGCTCGGATTTAATTTTTTCAAGAAACAAATCATACTCTTTCTGCATTTTTTCATAGAGCATATTGTCGAGTTGTTCTTCGCCAAGCATTTAATCATCTCCTTAAAGTCAAGACCTCCGGCTAAGCCGGAGGCTTGAGTAAGCCCTAGAAGGGCTTTT
>OLOU01001325.1_pt1 | contig 17510 bp, 15 predicted proteins | sample 1672101 | NCBI WGS metagenome assembly OLOU01 (sample SAMEA3136645, study PRJEB25190) | human gut metagenome | biome: human gut; feature: human-associated habitat; material: faeces | place: Austria | collected 2013
GTCTGGTCCCGGGCTTCGAGGCTCCGGTCAACCTGGTGTACTCCGCTCGTAACCGTTCTGCCGCCATCCGTATTCCGCTGGCCGGCACCTCCCCGGCTGCCAAGCGCATCGAGTTCCGCGCTCCGGATCCGTCCTGCAACCCGTTCCTGGCCTTCTCCGCTCAGCTGATGGCTGGCCTGGACGGCATCCTGAACCACATCGAGCCGCCGGAGCCGGTCGACAAGGACCTCTACGAGCTGCCGCCGGAAGAGCACGCTGGCATCAAGCAGGTGCCAAGCTCCCTGGCCGAGGCTATGGACGCCCTGGAAGAGGACCACGACTTCCTCACCGCCGGCGACGTGTTCACCGACGACCTGATCGAGACCTGGATTGGCCTCAAGCGCGACGAGATCGACCAGGCTCGCCTGGCCCCGACCCCGCTCGAGTACGAGCTCTACTTCCACATCTGAGTTTGAGAGCTTAGCAACGTTGGGATTTCGCCATTGCTCTTCTCTTGTGGGAGTCTAATGGGAGTCATTCAGCGTAACTAGAAAGAACCTCGTGAAATTCGTTTCACGAGGTTCTTTTTCGTATGTTGCGTTGTATGTTATGCGATGTGCGTTGCTCCTGGAATATTCCAGGGGCGGGCCGCTACTTAGTCTCCCAACGCTCCTTGAGTACATAGGCGGCGGCTTTGGGCTGACGGTCGCGAGTGAAGACGCCCTTCTTGTTGCCGTCGACGCGCATGATGCCTTCACCGGTTTGGAAGTCGCAGAGGTTCCATACCTGCTCGCCCACCACTGCCTCGAACATGTCGAACACTTCGTGCTGCATGGTGAGGTACTCACACTGGTATTCCTCACTCCACTGCACGCTTGGCAGCTTGTGCGCACCGGCATCGGTGTCCGCAACGTATTCGGTGAACAGGAATGGCTTGTTGGGTTCGGTGTTCATCCATTGGTTCATCTCGTCGATGAAGGCCTTCTTGGCTCCGATGAGCTGATACCCGCCTTGCATATACCAGCCGTAATACCGGTTCAGGCAGATGACATCCGCGAATTGATGGCACTTGTCTTTGCCTGCGGCGGCCATCATCAGATTGGTGTAGGTCAGAGGACGATGCTGCGGATCGAGCGTGCGCGCGTAATCGAATATCTCCTTGAAATACGGCACGGCCGCCTCGGATGCCGAGTCGTTGGCGGCGTCGATGAAATTCCAAGCGCCGGAGGCCCCCGGCATTCTTTTCGTCGAAGGGGACAATTCAGAACACAACTGCCGACACAATCGTCAGGGAGGCCAGCGAGAACAGCGTGCTTACGAGCACGAAGCCGACCGCATACTCGGGCATGTTGTTCTTGCGACCGGTGAACATGGCAATGGTGGTCATGGTCGGCAGTCCGGCGATGACCGTAATCATCAGCACCATGTCATGGGTGATCGGCAGTTGCGGCAATGCGCCGGTCAGCGCGGTCAGTAGCGCGTAGAAGGCGAGCGGGAATGCGATCATCTTGGCGACTAGGCCAGCATAGAGTTCGTAGCGTTTGAGGACGCCCCACCACTTGGTCAGCGCGAACAGGCCGCCCAAGTAGATTAGCGACATCGGCGTGGCCATATTGCCGATGGTGTGCAGCGGCTTCAGGATGATGTCCGGCACCTTGACGCCGAGCAGAATCAGAATCAGGGCGAGCATCACGCCGACGAAGGCGGGATTGACGAATCGTTTAAGCAGGCCGAGGACGCGGGTGCCTGGCGAGGGGCGGACGACGGCCGGAGAACCACCGTTTGCGGCATTGCTCGCCGAACCAGCATTGCCCACCGAACCGGCGCCGTTCACCGAACCGTTCACGACCGCACCTCGCGCGCCAATCGCGTTGCCGCCAGTCGTTTCGTCGACCGGCTCGCACAGCCATACGCCGTACGTCCAGAGCAGCGTCTGGTCGATGATCGACATCAGCGCCACGTAAATCGCGCCGTTCTGCGGCCAAAGTGCCATAATCAACGGAATGCCGATGAATCCGGCGTTGCCGAAAATAAGCGACGCCTGAAATACATGGCTACGCGAACCTTTGAGCCGCAACAGTTCGGCGACCAGCCAGAACACCAGGATGAGCAGCGCGTACATCACGGCGGTCAGCAGCATCACGCCCCAGTTAGAGGCAAGCTGCGCGCGGTCCGCACCATCGACGGCGTTCGAAAACACAAGCACGGGGATGAGCACGTTGAGCAGCAACGAGCACATGCCGTCCAACGCCGTCTGACCGTAGAATCGAAGCCTCACACATCCATACCCGACCATCAGCATGATCAGAAATCCGACTAACTGGCCAATCATGACGCCGAACTGCCCCATGCACACTCCTCTCGCTCGCGTTCCCGTGCTTTTCTGTCACTGGTTCATATAGGCAGCCATCTGGACAGGCTCGGCGGCACACGCATCAGTATGTTCGATACCATCACATGCCAATCCACTTCTCGTTCAACCGTTCCCCGTGCTAATGCGCCGCCGGCCACCCCGTGTTGCCGGTGCTGCGCGAGCACCATTACACGTATTGCATTCCGGTGATCAGCGGGCGCAACGTGTGGGTCGGCGCGAACGTGTCGATTCTGCCGGGAGTGACCATCGGCGACAATTGCGTGATTGGCGCCGGTTCGGTCGTGACACATTCCATCCCCGCCAACTCCGTCACCTACGGCGCGCCCTGCGAGGTCGTGCGTGAAATCGGCGACAAGGACCGCGAGTATTTCTACAAAAATCGCAAGCTCGACGTGTGGGAGTGAGCTTTCGCGCTACTGCTCTTTGAGCTTAAAACGCTCACTGAATTGGCGGTCGCGCCAGTAGTAGACGTCGTCGCGTTCGTTGATTTCGCGAATTACCTTGCACGGGCTGCCATAGGCGACCGTGTTGGCGGGGATGTCCTTGGTGACCAGCGAGTTGGCGCCAATGACCGCGTTGTCCCCGATGGTGACCCCGGGCAGCACGGTGACATTCGCGCCGATCCAGACGTTCTCGCCGATGTGGACGGGCAACGAATACTGGGCACCCTGATAGCGCAGGTCCGGACGCACGGGATGGCCGGTGGCTACAAGCGTGACGTTGGGGCCGATCATGGTGTGGGATCCGATGAAGATCTCACCATCGTCCACCAGCGTCAGGTTGAAGTTGGCGTAACAGCGCTCGCCCCAATAAGTATTGCAGCCCCAGTTCGCATACACCGGGCATTCGAGGTACAGACCCTCCCCCGCCGCGCCGAAGAACGCCTGCATGAGTTCGGTACGGCGCTTCGGGTTGGTCAGCGGCGTGGCGTTGAGTTCGAGCTGGAGATCACGCTGGGCGGCCTGCAGATCAAAAAAGCCGTCCACATCATCCGGCAGGTAGACCTCGCCAGAGAACATAAGCGCCATTTTCTCGCGCGTCGCATCATCGATAATCGGCTTGGCGATCGGCTTGTCTTCGGTCATCATTGGCTCCTGTTCGGCGTTTTGGCGATTGCGTCGGTCGAACTATTCTGTCACAGACTCGTTTTCGACACCCAGCATCGAGCGCAGCCAGTCAAGGATTCAGATGTGCGATTGGCACCGTGCGGGCCTCACACTTTTCTTATTGAGAACGATTCGCCGTGCAGTCAAGCCCTCCATCCACCCAAAAAGGACTCGCTTTTGGCCGCGTCGTCGCGGTAGGCCTTGCCGAACTCGTCAATGAGCCCATGGAATTCCTGCAAATCCTTGACACTGAGGCTCGTATCCAGCACCACGGGCGAATAGGCCTTGTGGAATGCCAGATAGCCGGCTGGCACATCAAATCCGAGGAAGGCGAATAGTCGGCGAGCATAAGTATCGGCCACGAATGTGCGGCGCGAAAACACATATAGCATCAGGTCGTCGGCCGTTTCGCCCCCGATACCAAATAATCCGAGCAATTCGGTCCGCAATTCGGCGTCGGGAATATCTGCCGCGCCCTCAGGTGAGGCTCCGCAACGCTCCACATACCATCGGCTCAGTGACTGTACCGTCTTGGATTTGTTGACATAAAAGCCGGACGGGCGAATAAGTTCCTGCAGATGCGCTGGCCCCATAATCGCCAGCTTATGGGGTTCGAGCACACCCTCCGCGTTCAACGCCGCAAGCGAACGATTCACATTGCCCCACGCCGTATTCTGCGTCAGCACCGCGCCCACCATAATCTCGAATGTGGTTTCAGCCGGCCACCATCCGGTCGGGCCAAGGGCGGCAGCCATGGTGCGGTACAGCGATTCGATATACGCGGGAGAAGGAACGCCCGGCACCCGCTTTGCACTTCGATTATTCATAGTTGCCATCTACCATTCACCGCAATTCATGCAGGATTCGCCGCATGAACGGGATGGTGACCACGAACGTCAGCACGTCGGACACCGATTGGGCCATTTCCACGCCGAGCACGCCGAACATCATCGGCAAAATCAGCACGATTGGCGCCAGGAACAGGCCTTGCCTGCACAAGGCCAGGAACGAGGCGATGCCGGTGCGGCCCATGGTCTGGGTCATCATATTGCCCATCATGTTAAAGCCGTTGAGAATCACCGTGCAGCATTGAATATGTAGCGCAGCCACGCCCACCGCCACCACGGCCGGGTCGGAACGAAAGATCTCGACCAGTTGCGGCGCGAAAATCCACAGCAGCGCTGCCAACGCCACGAGCACGCAGGTGGCGAGCCGCACGCAGAACCAATATCCCTCTTTGACTCGCGCGAACAGGCCGGCCCCGTAGTTGTATCCGCACACCGGCTGGAAACCTTGGCCGAGGCCCACGATCACCGAATTGGCGCCCAACATGATGCGCATCACGATGGCCATGCCGGCGATGGCCGCGTCGCCGAATGGATTGGCGGCAATGTTCACGCAAGTCACGGAAATCGAGCCGGCGCCTTGGCGGATCAGCGAAGGCAGGCCGCCGCCAGCCACTTCGCGCATGAGCAGCATATCCGGTTTGCAATTGCGCAGGGACAGTTTCATCACGCCGAATTTGCGGCTCATCGTGGTCAGAATCGTGAAGCTCACCGTCTGGCAGATGGCGGTGGCGAGGCCGGCACCGAAAATCCCCAGACCGGCCACGAAAATGAACAATGGCGCAAGCAGGAAATTCAACAGCGCGCCGGACACCAGACCAATCATGCCGAACGCCGATTGACCTTGGTATCTCAACAATCCGTTGAGTGCGAACGAACCGCACACGCAGGGTGCGGCGACCAGCAACGGCGTCAGATATTGCACGGCGTATGGGGCAATCGTCGAGGTCGAGCCCAGCATGACGACAAGTGGCCGCAGGGTCAGCAGTCCGATTGTGGCAATCACCAGACCGGAGATCACCGCGCCCGCAAAGCCCACGGCCAGTAGTCGGGAGGCGCGATCATTGTTCTGCTTGCCGAGTTCGCGGCTCATCGAGTTGCCCGCGCCGTTGCCGAAGAAGAAGCCGAGCGCCTGCATCACGGTCATGATGGAGAACGCGATGCCGATAGCACCGGACTGCGCGGTGCCGAGCTGGCCGATGAAAAAGGTATCAGTCAGGTTGTATGCAGTAGTCACCAGATTGGAAATGACGGCCGGCAGGCATAGTTTGAGGATCAGCGGTTTGACCGGCTGCCCGGTCATCTGCCGATATTTCGCGTCCGCGCTTGCGCGTCTAATGCCATGAATCTGCACCATGGACGGCTATCCTACTCGCGCAGGGTCCTATGCAAAGGCGCGTGACCGCCATACAAGTCAGCGCAGATACCGCCCGGTGATGCTGTTCGGATTGGCCGCGACCTGTTCCGGCGTTCCGGTGGCGACGATGCGTCCGCCGCTTTCGCCGCCGCCCGGACCCATATCGATAATCCAATCCGCATTGGCGATCACGTCGAGGTCATGTTCGATGACCACGACGGTCGCGCCGCTCACCACGAGCCGGTCGAACACGCCCAGCAGCACGCGAACGTCGAGCGGATGGAGGCCGATGGTCGGCTCGTCGAACACGAATACCGCGTTCAACTGGGCCTTGCCCATTTCGCTGGCGAGTTTCAGCCGCTGGGCTTCGCCGCCCGAAAGCGCCGGGGTCGGTTCGCCGAGCGTCAGGTAGCCGAGACCCAGATCGTGCAGGATGGTCAGACGTGCGTGAACCTTCTTGAGGTCGCTGGTCACGGCCAGAGCCTGGTCCACACTCATTGCCATGAGTTGGGGCAAACTCAACGAAAGGCGAGATTCTCCCTTAACCGCACGCCGAATCGCATCAGCTTCGGGCGCGTACCGGGAGCCGCAGCAATCCGGGCATTCGATGGTCACATCCGGCAGGAACTGCACGTCGAGCGAGATCGAACCGGTGCCGTCGCACGTAGGGCAACGCAGTCGGCCGGTATTGTATGAGAAATCGCCGGCCTTCCAGCCGCCCGTCTTAGCCGCCTCACATCGGGCAAAGGCGCGCCGCAATTCGTCGTGAATATCGGCATAAGTGGCCACGGTAGAACGCACGTTCGCGCCGATCGGCGTGGCATCGATGAGATTCGCACGACGGATGCCCTCGGTCTCAAGCTCGCGCACGTGTTCCGGCAACAGCTCCCCCGCCGCCTGCGCTTTGAGTGCGGGAATCAGCGATTCGAGTACCATCGTGGTTTTGCCGGAGCCGGAGACGCCGGTCACCGCCACGAGCCGGCCGCGCGGGATATCAACGTCCAACGGTTTGACCGTATGCAGCTGACTGGTTGTCATGCGGATGTGGCCAAGGCTGAACACTTGCGATTCGGCCACACGTTCACGTATACGCGCACTCACCTGGTCGGATAGGAACGGCGCAATGCGACTACTGGGGTTCGCCGCCACCTCGCCGACCGTGCCTTGCGCGATCACATGCCCGCCTTCGGCACCGGCAACCGGCCCCATTTCGATAAGATGGTCACACGCTTTGAGTACACGCACATCATGGTCCACGACCACCACGGAATTGCCGTCCGCCACCAAGTCGTGCATCACGCCGAGCAGCCCGTCCACGTTCGAGGGATGAAGACCGATGGATGGCTCGTCGAGCACATACAGCACGCCGATGGTGCGGTTGCGCACGGCCCGGGCGAGCTGCACACGCTGGCGTTCGCCGGTCGAAAGCGTGGCGCCGGCGCGGTCAAGCGCCAGATAGCCGAGGCCCAGATCGAGCAGCCGTCGGGCCACATCCAAGAACGATTCGCAGATGTTGGCGGCCATCGGCCGCATGTCGGCGGGCAGGGATTCCGGCACTCCGCGCGCCCAATCCGCCGCCGCGTCCAAGGTCATCGCGCCGGCTTCGGCCAAGTTCAGCCCGCGCACATGCGGGGCCCGGGCGGCGACGCTCAGTCGTGTGCCGCCGCAGTCGGCGCATGGGCCTTCCTTGAGGAACCGGACCACACGCTTCAGGCCCTTCTCGTCCTTGGCTTTGGCGAGCGCGTTCTCCACCGTGTACACGGCGTTGAAGTAGGTGAAGTCGAGTTCGGCGAAATCGTTGCCTTTCTTCGGCTTGTAAAGGATGTGCTTTTTGACGGCTGGCCCGTTGAATACGATGTCGCGCTCCTCGGGCGTGAGCTCGCTGAACGGCACGTTGGTACGCACGCCCATTGCGCCGCACACCTGCTTCATGAGGTCCCACATGAGCGAGCCCCACGGCAGCACCGCGCCGTCGTCGATGCTTTTCGACTCGTCCGGGACCAGGGCCGCGCGGTTTACTTCGCGCACGATGCCGGTGCCGGAGCAGGTCGGGCAGGCGCCGGCCGAGTTGAAGGCGAGCGATTCAGCACCGGGCGCATGGAATTCCTTGCCACAGCTGACGCAAGTAATGGGCAGGCCGGCCGCCACGTTCAGCGTCGGTTCGTTGCGCGCCCCGCAATGCGGGCACACGTGCGAGGCGACGCGGGAAAACAGGAGTCGCAGGCTGTTGAGCAATTCGGTCATCGTGCCGAACGTCGAACGGATGCCGGGCACAGTGGGCCGCTGGTGCAGGGCCAGCGCGGCCGGCACATGCAGCACTTCGTCCACCTGGGCGCGGCTGGCTTGAGTCAGTCGACGGCGCGTGTACGTGGACAGCGCTTCCAAGTAGCGCCGCGAACCTTCCGCATACAGCACGCCGAGCGCCAGAGAGCTTTTGCCCGAACCGGAGACGCCGGCCACGCCCACCAGTTCGCCCAGCGGAATGTCGATGTCGATGTTCTTCAGGTTATGCACGCGCGCCCCGCGCACTTCGATCGCCTGCGGCCGTTGATTGTTGGTCATGCTCGGCACCGCTCCGCCGCCGCGCTATCTGACCTCTGTTCAAGTGTCACGCCGTCACCTCTTTCTCGACTTCGCCCTTGGCTGCCGCCGCCTGAGTTTCATGGTCTCCAGTATCATCACGGCCAACGACAGCGGCTGAACGCCGGACGAGAATCTTTCGTCTTGGGCACCGTCCGCCACCTGCAATCCGATTCCCCAGTTTCACTGATGGCCTTTGCGCCGGCGCGGTGTCAGCGCACCCATGCCATGCTGTTTCAGCGCGAATAGCAGCGCGCATGCCGCCGATGCGCGAATCCGGTTCCTTGCTGGTCGGGCTGGTCGGCGAGCGGCTGAATCTTGATTCGGCGTCGCGGCATCCGATCATCCTCCGGCGCTACGCGCTCTCAGCGGGGATTAAAGCAAAAAGGACCTCGTGAACTGGTTTTGATCAGGCCCCTCTATGCTGGACTGTCTGAATGACGACGAGCTGCACACCCTATACGGCTACCTGCAGCGCATCATCGACGCCTCCTCCGACGGCGTACCGGCTTCGACCGCCGAGGACGCCAAGAAGCGAGCGCTACTTATCGAGCACCCCAAGCGCAGGCACATGACGGCCGACCGCGCATAATTCGCGAACAGCCCACACAACTTTGCGGCCACGCAAACGACGGCCGCGCAATCGTTCAATCATTTAGTTACAAGGTCATCCAGCCGCACGATCATCCAGCTCCCCTTACAAGCACGTCCAATTCACCATTTACACGGCATTTTGCACCAAAACCCTACTTTAAAATGCGGCATTTTGCACCAAAGCCCCATTTTGAAATGCGGCATTTTGCACATACAAGGCAGAAAATGCTACTCTCATAAGGGATTCGGAAAGGAGCTGCCATGCTTGAGCGCAAAATCTCGGACGATCTGCTGGAATGGAAGCGGAGCGGTACCGGCAAAGCACTGCTGCTGACCGGCGCTCGCCAGATCGGCAAGAGCTACGCGGTACGCGAGTTCGCCAAGCACGAATACGCCCATTACCTTGAAATCAACCTGTACGAGAACAAGCAGGCGGCCCGAGCGCTCGCATCGGCGAACGACGTGCAGGAGTTCATCAGCCGCCTTACCTTGTTCTCACCTTCAACGCTCATTCCCGGTGATACGTTGATTTTCATCGACGAGGTGCAAGAGGCACCGGATGTGATGACCATGGTCAAGTTTCTGGTGGCCGATGGCCGTTTCGATTATGTGTTCTCCGGTTCCATGCTCGGCACTGAGTTCAAGGGCGTACGCTCCTACCCCGTTGGCTCGGTCATCGAAAAAACCATGCGTCCCATGGATTTTGAGGAATTCTGTTGGGCCATCGGCGTACAGAAGTCGACACTTGAAAACATCCGAGAATCCTGCCGGTCGGTCACGCCAATCGACCGGTACATTCACGATGCAATGATGACGAACTTCCGCACCTATCTGGTAGTCGGCGGCATGCCGGAAGTCGTGCAACGTTTTCTGGACACCAAGGGTGATTTGGCGGCTGTGCGCGCGGTACAGAACGAGTTGAACCGGCAATATCGCCACGATATTTCGCAGTACGCAGGCAATCGCGCATTGCAGGTGCAGGAGATCTTCGACCAGCTCCCCACTCAGCTGATTGACGGTAACGGCAGATTCGCCGTCTCCTCCATCAGCCCCGGTGCTCGGTACGACCGCAATCAGAAGGATTTTCTTTGGCTTGTCGATGCGGGTGTGGCATTGAAAACCAACTGCGTCACCGAGCCGAAATCGCCATTGAAACGCACGGCGCAATCACCGAAGTTCAAACTGTACCAGTCTGATACCGGTATGCTCATGGCACGATACCCGCAACCGACCGCGCAAGCCGCATACCTTGATGATTCCTCACCGAATCTGGGTGCCATCTACGAGAACGTGATTGCTCAGGAGCTGACGGCGCAAGACATTCCGCTGTATTACTACATGGCAAAGAAACATGGTGAAGTCGATTTCATCGCTGACACGAACGCCGATTCTGTGATGCCGTTCGAGGTCAAGTCGGGGCGCAGCTACCGCACGCACGCCGCCATCGACGCCGTATTGGCCAATGCCGAATATCGCATCTCGCAGGGCGTGGTGCTGTCCCGCTCCAATATTGCGCAGGACGGCGGAACAACCTATCTTCCGCTGTATGCCACGTACTGCTTGCGAGATGTCTGCAATCTGGCCTCACCCTCGACCGTCAGCACCATCGGCGACTTTTCGCTGACGGTGCACCCCGTGTAGGCTTCGCATCGGTGCGCGCTTTACCACTGCGCGCACAGGGCGTTGAAGGCGTCATCGAGGCTCGCGCCAAGCCGGCGGGCCTCGTCGGCATAGGTCTTGGCCGCGCGCACCAGCGGTTCGGGAATCGGCTTGACCCGTTTTACACGCGCCGCGCAGCCGGCACCGGTGTCGATGATGCCGCAGTCGGCGAGTTCGGTGTACGCCTTGGCCACGGTTCCCGACGCGATGCGCAGTGTCCACCGGTTCGCCGGAATCGGCCTACCAGACCGGCACCCCGGCCACTACCCCATCGAGCAGCTGCTTATTCCGATCGAGGGCACGGCTTATACATCGGCGCGACCTGACTCAAGCCGTTCGCCACGTGCGGCGCTTTCGGCATCACCGACGAGGCCCTCGCCCAGTCCGCTGCACAGTACAAGGCACTGCTCGCCGAGTAACAGGTGACCGGTTTGCGTCACCACAATCGTTCAGCGTAAACCGCGTCAGACACATCACAACGTCCGTATGTATGCGGCCCTACAAAGGGGCCGCATACATACGGACGTTAAATACCACTGCGGTAAACCCCGTCACACCACGCGATTAGAACCGGATCAACGCCTTAATAACTTTGCGCTGGTCCATGGCCTCATAAGCGTCCTGAATATGGTCGAGGTCATATTCGGCGGTGAACACGCGGCCAGGGTTAATCTCGCCCTTGAGCACCGCATCCAGCAGACCACCGTCAATATCGTAGTGGCGCACGGGAGCCGGGCCGCCCTTGATGCCGACGTTGCCGTAGAACGTGCCTTCGGCGCTGATCTCCACGTCGTGCGGCAGGCCCACACGACCAATCACGCCACCGCGGCGAATCAGGCCAATCGCCGTGTCGAAGGACTGCTTGGAGCCCACGCATTCGAGCACCGCGTCCGCACCATAGCCACCGGTCATCTCCAGCACCTTGTCAATAGCCTCTTGGCCACGCTCGGGCACGATATCAGTCGCACCGAATTCGCGGGCGAGCGCCGCGCGATCCTCGTGACGGCTCATGGAGATAATGCGCGTGGCACCATGCATCTTGGCGGCAATCACACCGCACAGGCCGACTGCACCATCGCCCATGACCACGGCTGTATCGCCGGGCTTGACCTCGGCAGAAACCGCCGCGTGATAACCGGTGGACATCACATCAGAAATGGTCAGCAGCGATGCGAGCTGTTCATCGGAATAATCTTCCGGTGAACCGGGCACCTTGACCACGGTGCCGTCCGCCTCGGGCACACGCAGGTATTCGGCCTGACAAGCGGAGAAGTAGCCCCCGTGCGGGCACACGGATTCGAAGCCGGCCTTGCATACCGGGCACTTGCCGCAGCTGTACGGGAATGGCACGACCACGAAATCACCTGGCTTAACGGATTCGACCGCCGCGCCAACCTCTTCGACCACACCGATGGACTCGTGGCCCACCTGACTGTGCGCGGCCTGTCCGCTCAGCCCACGGAAGAACCACAAATCAGAGCCGCATACACAGGTGCGCACCATGCGAATTACGATGTCATCATCCTGCTGAAGTGCCGCCTTTGGCACTTCTTCCACGGTCATCTTGCCAGGCTCAACGAAAATCGCGGCTTTCATGGTTTCAGACATATTCACAACTCCTTGTTTCCGGCACCGAGCGATTAGGGCCCGTTATCCTCATGTTCCATTAAACGACAATCGACATGTATTAACCAATAGCCATAAACCATGTTGAGCCATACCCACGAGGTATGGAAGCAACCAAGCAATTCATCTACGTGCTTTATCGCCTCACGGCAACCAAGTTCATCGGCATTGCAGAAGTCTCTTGCCGAAATCCACCGCGATAGGCCAATATCCGAGATACTGCTGCCGTTTGTTGTCGCCGCCACGAGTAGGCTAAGGAACCGGCGATGGAACCCGCCTGAACTCGTTTCGAACCGCACACTGCTGATAGTTCCTACACACGATTTGATATTGCATGGAATCGTTGTGTCTTCAGCAGGATTCAGCGGTTTCAGGAAAGGCTATTATGGATTCGCAATCCCCATCCGCAGGTGCCCGGCCGATTACGCACACGACCACTCCCCCGGCGCGCAAGCTCCCCGATATTCATCTTGATATTGTGTTGGTCGTCTTCTGCGGCGGTGCGATCGGCACCGCTATCCGCTATGCGTTCGCACAGATTCCCGCGGCTGGCAGCTTCCATACCGGCACGTTTGTGGCCAACATGCTGGCTTGCTTCTGCTATGCAGGGTTGACCGCTTACTTGGCCGGCGCTTCCCGGTTCGGCGCACGTTCCAAAGAACTTGCCAGTCGCGGACTCGGCATGGGCGTATGCGGTGGTTTGTCTACGATGTCGACACTCGCGCTGGAAGGTTTTACCGCAATCCGCGACGGTCAGGTGGCGGCCGGCATTGCCTATCTACTGGTGACGTTCGCGCTGGGTCTGGTTTGTGCGTCTGCCGGCGTGTGGGCAGGAACGCATCTGGCCGGCTCCTCGAACGTATCCGCCGAAGCGTCCGCTGATACGAATGCCGCTACGACCAGCAAGGGAGGTAAGGCGTGATGACCGTATTCCTACCAATCTTGGTCTGCCTGTGCGGCGGCGTAGGCGCCTCCTGCCGCTATCTGCTTGACGTGACCATCAAAACGTACTGGCAGCGCGCATTCCCACTTTCCACGTTCACCATCAATCTCATCGCCGGATTCCTAGCCGGTTTGGTCGCGGCGCTGGCACTCGGCGGGACACTTGATGAACCATGGCGGCTAGTGCTGGCCACCGGTTTCCTCGGCGGCTTCTCCACGTTCTCGACCGCAATCAACGAAATGGTGACGCTCTTCCGCAAACACCGCTACCCCACCGCAGCGGCCTATCTGGTGCTGTCGCTGGGTGTGCCGGTCGTTGCTGCGGCCTGCGGTTTTCTCGTCTGACCGCCACGCCGATTCCCGACGCGGTCAGCGGTATCATTGCGAGGTCGAACGTCACAGGTACATCCGGGAGGTATATGGGCATGGCGAACAATGGAGCGGATGTGAAGCCGAATCAAGGTGTGGGCGCCACAAATACCTCGACCACAACGAATACTGCGGAAAATACCGTGGGCACGGCAACCCCGAAGCAAAATGGACTCGCCGTGCTGGGCAAGTATGTGGGTGTTTCCGCCACGCAGACCATTGTGGAGTATGCGACGTTCGCCATTCTGCACTTGATCGGCGTACCCTCACAGATCGCCAACGGCATCGCCGTGGTGTGTTCGGCGACCTACAACTTCGTGATGAACCGCAACGTGACATTCAAATCGTCCAGCAACTTCACCCGTTCCGTGGCGCTGTTCGTGCTGCTGTGGATCTGGAACTTCACGTTCAGCACGCTGCTGATCGGCTGGATGCCGGGTGCGACCGGGCTGAGTCCATATGTGGTGAAGTTCATTGCGATGGCCTGCCAGTTCGGCTGGGGTTATCCGTTGTGCAAGTACGTGATTTTTAGGTGACACATTCCAATTGCTCACTGTCGTTCGCCTTCGCCTATTTGTATTTGGAGCGCTTATCAGAAGAACAGCATCGCAACACCTGCAGCGAAGCACATGAGCAGAATCGATGTCAGGAAGCTGGCGAGCATCGGCTTCTTGCCCTTGGAAGCGATGGCCTTGAAGTTCACGTTGATGCCGAGCGCGGCCATGGCCATGCCGAGCACGATGTACGCAAAGTCCACGAGCTGCGGGGTGATGGAGGTGACGAACGGTACGAAGGTGCCGATAATCGAAGCGCCGATGAAGCCGAGCATGAACCACGGGAAGGCCACGGTCTTCTTGCCGGTGCTCTGAACCTCGGAATGCTTCTTCTCCCACCAGATGGCGATGATGATGGCCGCGAACACAAGCATGAGCACGCGGGAAAGCTTCATGATGGTGGCGATGTCCACCGCGCCGAAAGCGTCGCCGGCGGCGACCGCGTGGGCGATTTCGTGCAGGGAAGCACCGGCGGTGATGCCCAGCTGGTCCTTGGTCATGCCGGTCAGCGGGCCGAGCGCGATCTCCAGCAACGCGAACACAGTACCCATAATGGCTACGATGGCCACGGCCATGGTCACGTCGTTGTCCTTCTCGTCCTGCTTGTCCTCAGGCACCTTGATGGAACCGGCCAGGCCCATGACGGCGGCCGCACCGCAGATGCCGGTGCCACCGGCGGTCAGGATGGCGAGCATCGGGTCGACACCGAGTTTGCGGGCGATGGCATAGCACACGATGATGGTCAGCGTAACGACCACAGCGGCGATCGGCAGACACTTGATGCCCTGCGTGAACAGCACGGCGAGGTTGAGCTTGAAACCGAGCAGGATGATGCCGAGGCGCAGCAGCTTGTTGGAAATCAGGCCAGCGGCGTCCTTGACGCCTGCCTTGCGGCCATCATTGGAACCGACGTAGGCACTGCGGATCGGGAACTGGATGATCATACCGATGAGCAGCGCGATGATGAGCGCGCCGAACAGGCTGAATCCGGGGAACTGCTTGAGCCAGGAGGCGAACAGCGAGGCCAGCAGAGTCAGAACACCAATGAACAGCATGTCAACGGTGGCAATGCGCTTCCACCATTTTGTACAGAACTCTCTCATGATGTCTATTGAATCCCAAGTGTTTACATCGGTCAAATCATTGCGACTAATACATATCATCGATTTTGCCGATACCACACTCTGGCTCCCCTCTGGAGGGGAGCCAGAAAAAACTACCCACGTAACGCAGCGATAATCGCTTCCACCAGCTCTCGCTGATCGTGCGTCAGGCCGGATCTCGGCACCAAGGCATAGAAACGGCGCACGAATTCGTCTCCGAGCTCTCGCGCCGGCACTCCAGAAGGCACTGCGGCTTCCGAAATCAGCGACTGCCCAAAGCCGGAAGACAACGCCGCCGCAATCGCGGCATTGCTGGACACCTCCATGGTGCGAGGCGGCAAACCCTGCATGGTCTTGAAATACAAATCCGTGTAATACCGCACGCCGGAACCGTGTTCGCGCACCATCCACACGCCGTCAGGCTCCCCCGCCAACACCAGCCGGTCCTCGCACAGGGTGACGCGGTCCACCGAATCGTTCACGATCGGCTTTTCCACCACGCCGAGCTGCACGGCCTTCATGCTGGCCTGTTCGAGAATCGCATCCGAGTTCATCACGTGTACAGCGAAGTCGAAACCGTCCATGTCCCGAGCCATCACCGGCAACGCCTTCGGCAGCAGAATCGCCGCGGTCGTGTGCGAGAACGACACGGCCAGCGGCTCACGCGCCTCCTGCACGCGGGCGATCTGCTCACGCGTATCCCGCCATAATCCGTCGATGCCGATGGCAGTCTGGTACAGCATCCGCCCGGCCTGTGTGGGCGTCACGTCACTTTTCGCATTGCGCACGAACAGCGGCGCGCCGACCATCTGCTCCAATTGGGCGATACGCGACGACACCGTCGACTGCGATACCTTCAGCTCATCGGCGGCCAGCGTGAACTGACCCACCTCGTATACGGCGACCAGGGTTTCGAGCAGAGGGAACATGGTTCAACTGTAACGCCTTATGCTTCGCGCATCTGCGCTAATTGCGTCTTTGCCTTGTGGAGTTTGGCGTAAATTTCGTTACGCTGTGCCGGATTCTTAGCACGCTGATGATCTCGCGTAAGTTTGTCAACATCGGCTTCGAGTCGCTCGATCTCGCCATGCTGCACGATGCGTGCATCCAGATTCTCGAAGTCTGGCGTCCCCAAGATCGCTTGCGAGCACAAGGAAGCCCACAGTTCATCAATGGTGGAGCCGGTCAACTCAAGCTGGCACTCCCCTGCCGGCTGCCAGTCGCCTGCATACACGTGATAAATAAGCGTGTGTCCGGCACGTCCCGGCTGTGCACGGCGTACCGCGAACGCGCATTCCTCTTATCTATTGAAAAGCAACACTAGCGCATCCAGGCCGGAAGTCGTGGTACATATCCATATCCTGCTGCGGTTATAGAAAATCCCCTCCGAGTTTCCTCGAAGGGGATTTCCTATAACGCTAGTTCAAGCGAAGATTCTTGTCTGATGAAAATCAGGCGAGGATCTTGGTCACACGACCGGAGCCGACGGTGTGGCCACCTTCACGCACAGCGAAGGTCAGGCCTTCCTCCATAGCGATGGGCTGAATCAGCTCAACGGTGAAGGTAGCGTGGTCGCCCGGCTGAACCATCTCGACGCCTTCCGGCAGCTCGATGACGCCGGTGACGTCGGTGGTGCGGAAGTAGAACTGCGGACGGTAGTTGGAGAAGAACGGCGAGTGACGGCCGCCTTCGTCCTTGGTCAGCACGTAGACTTCGCCCTCGAACTTGGTGTGCGGGGTGACGGAGCCCGGCTTGGCCACAACCTGGCCACGCTCGACATCGTCACGGCCGAGACCACGCAGAAGCAGACCGGTGTTGTCGCCAGCCTCGCAGGCGTCCATGGTCTTGTGGAAGGTCTCGATGGAGGTGACGGTGGTCTGCTGGGTCGGACGGATACCAACGATCTCGACCGGGGTGTTGACGGCCAGCTGGCCACGCTCGACACGACCGGTGACAACGGTACCACGGCCGGAGATGGTGAAGACGTCCTCGATCGGCATCAGGAACGGCTTGTCCAGGTCGTGAACCGGGGTCGGGATGTAGTCGTCGACAGCGTCCATGAGGTCCTTAACGGACTGGACCCACTTCTCGTGGTCCGGAGCGTCGTCGTGCAGAGCACCGTAAGCGGAGGTGTGGATGACCGGGCAGTCACGGTCGAAGCCGTTCTCGTCGAGGAGGTCGCGGACCTCTTCTTCGACGAGCTCGATGAGCTCTTCATCGTCGACCATGTCGCACTTGTTCAGGGCGACGAGGATCTTCGGAACGCCAACCTGACGGGCGAGCAGCACGTGCTCGCGAGTCTGGGCCATCGGGCCGTCGGTGGCGGCCACAACGAGGATAGCGCCATCCATCTGGGCAGCACCGGTAATCATGTTCTTCACGAAGTCGGCGTGGCCCGGGCAGTCGACGTGAGCGTAGTGAC